>Ga0181573_10000005_pt1 | contig 220086 bp, 136 predicted proteins | sample 101ome_25_FD_148643 | JGI IMG/M metagenome (GOLD analysis project Ga0181573, IMG submission 148643) | Coastal salt marsh microbial communities from the Groves Creek Marsh, Skidaway Island, Georgia - 101409BT metaG (spades assembly) | ecosystem: Environmental > Aquatic > Marine > Intertidal...
GTCGCGCGTCGACGCGTATTCTGAATCCGACGATCCCATCCCCACCACGGCTCCATCGCGCGCGCGTCACCCCCTCCTCGCGCGCGTCATCCACCGCTCGAAACCCCATCATCGCGCGAGCCCCGCACGCCGGCTCGAGCCACGTCTCGCGCGTCTCCCGTCGCGCGTCTCCCGTCTCGCGTCTCCCGTCTCGCGTAAAAAAATCGTACCTTGGCGTGCACGGCCGCGGAAGCGTTCGCGGCGATCGACGCGAACATGGTCGTCGTTCGTGGTCGAGCGCGTCGAAGTCTCGACGCGACGGCTCGGAGGCGCGCGAGGGGCGAGTTCCGTGTGTCCGAACCCTTGTCGTCGTGTTTATCTTCACGTTCGGGTCGAGATTTCATACATAGTGTGGTGATTTGAAGAGGATGCGGAAATCGTTCAGGGCCCGACGTGGAGGCGGTGGAGGCTGGCCGTCGTCGGTCGAGTCGCGGGAGAGCGATGCGCGCGAGGGCGATGACGGCGATTCGAACGTGCGCGAGGACGACGCAGACGACGACGACGACGGTGAGCGCGCGTCGCGTCGCCTCGCGCGGGGCGTCGACGCGCGCGAGGGCGAAACGAGGATTCATGTCGGAAATCGAAGACATGAAGCGCGAGGACGGGGCGTCGTCGTCAACGAGCGGGAAGAGCGTGGAGTGGAGCGAACCGCTGGCGATCGCGAAATATCCTGCGCCGTGTCTGCGAGCGGCGAACGCGCCCGTCGTGGCGTTCGATGATAAATTGGAGGCGCTTAGCCGAGCCATGTTTAAGATCATGTACGAGACGGTGGGGTGCGGACTTGCGGCGCCGCAAGTCGGGGTGAACTATCGACTCATGGTGTACAACGAGGCGGGAGAGCCGGGTAAGGGGAGAGAGGTCGTGCTTTGCAATCCGAAGATTGTGAAGTTTTCCAAGGAGAAGGATTTTTTCGAGGAGGGATGTCTGAGTTTTCCGCAAATGTACGCGGATGTCGAGGTAGGCGTCTCGCCGCGCTGGCTTGTCTCGCCTCGTCTCGTTTCGCGTTTGAATCTCGCGTACTCTCGAGCCTGTGAGCGATTAAAACATAAATATACGCTAATCCGAGACTCCTCGAGGGTCATGGGGAGAAACGTGAGCAATTACGCGAGGCTACGAGAGATGCTCGACGAAGACGCGTCCCGCGCGCGTCTCGAATCGACGACTGACTGTTCATTCCCCCCCTCGCAGCGTCCGATTGGCGTTCAAATTGAAGCGCAAAACTTGAAAGGCAAAAAGTTTAAGATGACGCTCGAAGGCTTCGAAGCGCGCGTGTTTCAGCACGAATACGACCACCTCGATGGAGTCCTGTACCACGACAGAATGTCCACGGAGGTGCGTTCGACGGTGCAAAATCAATTAGACGGATTCGTCGCGGCGTACCCGGGCGAGGAGAAGGCGCTGTAAATGTGTTCATTATCATTCATCACGCAATCGAGACAACGCCTTCGTCCATCGTCGAACGCGCCGCACCGAGCGCCCGCACGCGTCGTCTCGAAACCGTCGGCGTCGTCAACCCCACGAATCAGGGCAACCGGACGATCCCCGCACAGTCGAGCGCGCCCGCGTTCGAGGGGCGACGCAGTCGCGCGTCAGAACTCGTGAGGACGTCGATACGGGCGCTCTCGCTCTCGAGCCATGTTACGCGCGTCCTCGCGTCGACGTGCGCGCGTCTTCGCGTCGACGGCGTCGAGCTCAAAGACGTCAGCGGCGTGGGCGATCGGCGCGAGCGAGCGCGGCGTCGCGGTGTCTGCGGTCGCGAGAGCGTGTGGATGCGCGCGCGCGCGCGCGTGGAGCTCCGACGCGAGACGTTCGAGCGAGATCGAGTCTGCGTGGGCGCGCGCGGGACGCGCGCGGGGGTTCGCGGCGTCGTCGAGCGACGCGTCCGCGGCGAGCGCCGCCGTCGCCGGGAGCGTGTACGACTTGGACGAGTACTTCATGGACACGCTCTTGCCGGAAGCGGCGTCGGTGAGAGCGCTCAACGATGCGTTTGAGTACTCGAACCGGATGCTGAACACGCAGGAAGGGAAGAAAAAGAGCTCGCCGGTGCGGCGTCTGCTCGCTCGAGAGAGCGACGAAGCGTTGCGCATGGCGATCGATTCCCACAGGCGCGTGGACGTTCGGGGATCTAGAGGTAGTGGAAAGAGTGTCGCGCTCGCGCGTTTGGTCATGCGCGCGCGCGAGGCCGGTTGGGTGGTCGCCTATCTGCCCGACTGTTTAGAGCTCACGAGGTTTAGCTTCTTTAGCAAGAGCACCAAGGAGGGATGCGAGGGACTGTGGGACACGCCCGATTGCGCCATGCGCGTGTTGAAGCACGTCGCAAACGCGTCCAACGAGGAGGTGTTGAGATCCGTCAAGGTACAAGGCGTGACGTTGCCGCAGGAGCAGTCGCAGAAGGGTAAGGGCAAAAAGGCGCAGGCATCGAAAGCGTCTGCAACCGACGTCGACTTGTTTGAATACGCCAAGGCGGGCGCGAGCAACTCCGATATCGCGATCGACTGCGCGATCACCGTCTTGGGCGAGCTGCGAGAGCTCGCGAAGCGAGGCGAGCACAAGGTTGTTTTCATAGCGGACCAGTACAACACGCTGTTCGGCCCGTCGGACATGCACGAGGTCACCGGACCGAGGTCGAACAAAAACATATCCGTAGAAAACCTGCGCCTCGCGCGAGCAGTGATAGAGACCATCGAGTCGAGCGCGGACGAAGACGCGAAGCACGTGTCCGTCACCGCGGCGTGCGAGTCGGTGGGTATCTCCAACGCGAACACTCAACGCTCGCGTCCGAACGAATCAGACTCCTCAGTCGGGACCGTGACCATTCCAAAGTTCTCGACGGATGAAATCGACGTCATTTTGCGAGAGTACAAGCGCGTGGGGATCGTCAAGTCCGTCGTCGACGCGCAAGCGGTCGCGGCCATGAAGGCGCTCACGAATGGAAATCCGCGTGAAATTCAAGCGTTGGCGGCGACGTGGACGCTGAGCTGAAAACATAGTAGATGCGAGTTTTCGCAGACTTTTGATGTCATTAATTAGCCATACACTTCATTCGCACCCGAGCCTCGCGCGATCGAATCACAATCGACCCGTCTCGTCGTCTCGGCTCTCGGGCGGCGTTCAAACGTCACAACCTGGTATGGCGCTGAGCGATCGTGCGACGCTCTGGATCTTGGGTTTCTGCGCGTCCGGAACGCTCGTGACGCTTACTCTCGCGCAAAGCGTTCGGGGTGAGCGATTACAGCGAGAGAACGCGGTCGGAAAGAAGCTCGGCGGGTCGTGAGCCGCAGAGAGATCCTCGTCCGTGAAACACAATGCACGACGAGGACGATGCGCGCGACCAAGCTCCCGCGGTGGAGGACCTCATCTCGAGCGCGATGTCGGCGCTGAGTCATTCGGCGCTCATCGGCGAGGCCGACGGTCACATCGTCCGCCACGGGAACGTCCTCGGCTCGACGGCGACGCTCGCCAACTGCGCCATCGGCGCTGGCGTCCTCGCGACACCGTTTGCTGTGAGTAAATTCGGCACCGTCGCGGGCGGAATCATCATCTTCGTCACCTCGCTGCTCGTCGCGTACACTCTCGTCGTGCTCGTACGCGCGGGGTCGGTGTTCTCTTCGGCGTCGTACCAAGGCGTGGTGAAGGACGCGTTCGGGCCGTCGGCGTCTCGAGCGGTGAGCGCGACGCTCGTTGTCTATCTGTTCGGGTCGTGCGTGGCGTATATGATAATCATAGGTGATTCATACACCAAGGCGGTGGCGGCGCTCGCGGGCGGGAGCGATGGGGCATGGTGGGCGAGCAGGCAATTCGCTATTGCCGTCGTCGCGACATTTTTCGTGACACCTCTGAGTTTGCTCAGAGAGATGAGTCGTCTCGCGCCTGCGAGCGCGGTCGCGCTCGTGTCTCTGGCGTACACCGCGTCCGCCATCATGTGCAAGGGTTTCGCGAAAGTGGACGATGGGGCGCCCAAAGCCGTCGCTTTCAAGCTCGACGCGGATTCTGTCTCGGCTGTTCCAATCATCGTCTTTGCGTTTCAGTGTCACATTCAAGTTTTGGCTATTTTTTCAGAGCTCTCGGCGCACACGTCGGACGCGGATGAGAACGCCGAATCTCTCGACGCGGTGGACGACGAATTGGTGGAACGAAAACGCGTTCAACGCATGCACACCGTCATCGCGCTCGCCGTCGGCGCGTGTTTCGTGGGGTATCTCCTCGTCGGCGAGTTCGCATACGCGTCTCACCCGAACGTGTCGTCCAACGTATTAGATAGCTACGATAAGGGCGACGCGGCGATGGTCGTCGCGACCATTTTCATGGGGTTCAGCGCCATCGCTTCGTTTCCAGTGAATCATCACGCTGCGCGGGCGGCGTTGGACGACTTGCTTGCCGCGACGTTTGGTTGGGAAGAGTGCGCTCCCGGACAAGCGCCAATCTCTCGCCACGTGACGCAAACGTTCGGGTTCGTGCTCACGACGACGTTCGTCGCGTTCGCGGTCACCGACTTGGGCGAGGTGTTCCAACTCATCGGCGCGACGTGTGGAAGTCTCGTCATGTTCGTCATCCCCGCGCTCCTGCTCTTGCACCCTCGCATGCGTTCCAAAAAGGACGCGGGGACACGCGCGATGGATGATGACTTGCAAGGGTTGGACGACGTGACGCGAGAGTTGTTGAGTTCGGCGCACGAGCTCCTACAGAGCGATCTCGACGATGTCTCGGACTTTGGCGACGACGACAGAGGGTCGTCGTCGTCCTCAAAAAATCTACCGGGGCCCGGCACGTGCGTCATCGCGGCGACGTTAATACTCTTCGCGGCTTTCGTGGCGGTCAGTAACGTGTACGTGCTCTTCTTTAGGAAGTGATCGCCCGGCGCGTTTTGTGTACTTTTATGTGATTCAAATTCTTTTAGAAATAATTATTACGTTATGGACTACGTGCGAGCTCTCTTGCTCGCGTGCGTGGAATTAGATTCGCTCTCCGCTAAAACCGCGGCGGCGTGTTGACCACCGAAACTAAGATCAGTGAACACTTTACCAGCCATGGGTTTCGTGTACTGCATTTTTTCTGGCACGTGTGCGTCCTCTTCGCGAGGTCCGAGACCGAGTTGGCCCATGTACTGCGAGCCCCACACGTACGCCGAGCCGTCCTCGCCGACGACACCTCCGTTTACGCCGCCGCACACAATCTTCGTCGCGCGCACGGGCAAATCCTCCACGAACTTCGGCTCCTCCAGGTATCCATCGGACGCCGCGTTCGCGCATCGGACGCCGCATCGTCCGTCCGTCCAGCGACCGACGGCGATGACCTTGCCGTCGCCCGTCATGAACAACGAGTGATGCGTCCCTGCGTCGCCGGCGACGATTCGCTTGTCGCTCAAACTCTCGATGCGCTTCGGGAAGTACGTCACCTGTTGATCGCCTCTCAAGTCCGGGTTCGGATCGAACACGCCGAGTTGGTTGCAGTTGGACAGACCCCATCCATACACGTCCGATTGAGATCCGTCGGCGTTGGCGCAGATGGCAAACGAGTGGAAATCGCCCGCGACGATAGCCGTCACCTCGGGCTCGCCACCGAACGCGGAACCGAGCGCACCGCCGCCGCTCTTCGGTAACGCGACGCGACCCGGGGTGAGAAGACGCTTTTTCAGCGCGTCGTCAGCCTGTTCGTTATCCTCGGCTTCCTTTTCGTCGAAACGGCCCAATCGTCCCTTTTCGCTGCAGCCCCAAGAGTACACGCCGCCCTCCTTCGTGAGGGCGAGCACGTGATCGACGCCGCTCGCGATGGCTTTCACGCGGTCTTTCGAGCTCTGCGGAGTGTAGATTTGGAACGGAAACATCGTCTTCTTGGAATCGAGCGTGTTCGGATTGAACGCCCACCCGCCGTTTGTCGTCCTAAACGAGCCCCACGCCCACACCGCGCCGGATTCAGTCAACGCCGCCCCGTGCGAGTCGCCCGTGCTCAGCATGATCACCTTGACGTCGAGCGGTAATTCAATCTTCCCGGGTTCGTACTCCGCGTCCGGGTTCGCGTTCTTATCTACTTTCCTTCCCAGCGCGCCCTCGTCGTTGTTCCCCCAACTAAAGCACGCGCCTCCGCTCGCCAACGCCAACGTGTGCGTTCCACCGCTCGCGATCTGCGTCACCGCCACCGACTCCATCGGCCCCGTCTTCACGCACGCCGGTCGCCGCCGCTCGTCCACGTCCCCTCCCAGTCCGAGCTGTCCGCTGTCGCCCGCGCCCCAGACGAAGGCGTCGCCGCTCCTCGCGTCCGACGTCGTCCTCGCCACCGCCTCCTCTCGCGCCTCCTCCGCCAGCACGTCCTGAAACTCCTCACGAATCTCCTTGGCGTAACGCACGTAATCCCTCGCCGCGCTGATCAAAAACGCGCACGGATCCTCGCGCACCCGCCGCGTCGCGTGATCGATAAACTGCGCGTTTAGGGATTGAATGTGCGCTGCGAACAGTTCGCTCCTCGGGTGCGTCGTGCGTCTTCGGTACCCGAACGTCTCGACACCATCGTCCCCGTCGTCCCCTTCGTCTCGCGCGTGCTTCATCCTCGCGATAAAACGACGGCGTCCGCGTCTGAAGACGCGTCCCAGCGTCACTCTGTCGCCGCGCACTTCTTTCATTCATTCATCACATGGGCGCCGATTCGCGCGCGCCCGCGGACGCGTCGTGCGAAGAAGCGGTGTGCTCGAAGAGAGAGGACCTGTTCGACGCCGTGCGCGCGGCGGCCGGTGGACGCGCGTCGACGTCGGCGTCGTCATCGACCGCGCGCGGGACGACGAACGGTTCGTGTCCATTGGATGTGGATGAATTGGGGCGCGCGTCGTGGGCGTTGGTGCGTCGAGACGCGAGACGCGCTCGATCATTCGACTGACGGTCGTTTCGTGTCTCTTTTTTTCGCGCGCAGTTACACACGATGGCGGCGCATTACCCGGTGCGCGCGCCCGTCTCGGCGTCTCGGCTCGACTCGTCCTTCGCGCGCGTTCGCCGACGCTGACGCGCTCTTTTCTTTTCTTTTCGTCATCTCATCGCAGGACGCACCCACGGCGACGCAGCGCGTACAAGCGCGACGCTTTTTCGACGCGCTCGGTGATTTATACCCGTGCAAGACGTGTCGAGCGGATTTCCGCGTCGACGTCGACGCCCACCCGCCGCGCGTCGAGTCGCGCGCGTCCCTGTCCCGGTGGGTGTGCGAACGACACAACGAGGTCAACGTCAAGCTCGGTAAACCCACGAAGAGTTGCGCGCTGAGAGATTTAGACGAACGATGGCGAAAATCAACGTCTTCGTCGTCGTCGTGCGACGAGTGAGCGTTTTAGACAAACTTTTAGACAAACTTTTAGAGAGACTTTGACAGAAATGAAAACCAACCACCGGAGACCCGTCAGTCCTCGTCCCGTCTCGCGCGGATCGACGCTCGGTGTGCGCGCGCGACATGTTGCGCAAGGTGAAGAACGGTATTCGTGAGGCCAAGGTGCGCGTCAAGGCGTCGCGCACGGATGTCGCGCGCGATGTCGCGTATGAAGACGTCCCCGTGCGCATCGATTTGGATGTCGGGACGGTTGATGGAGACCACCGCGCGTCGTCGCCGCGCGGTGCGTCGACATCGAGCGCGTCGTCGGCGTCGTCGGCGGCGTCCGTGCGTCTCGTCGCGCACTACGGGGTCGATCACACCGCGTCCACGGTGTCGTACGCGGACGAACAGAGAGTAATCTTGGTGTCGACGGCGCACGGCGTCTCGGCGCTCGGAGGCGAGGGATTGGAGTGTCTGTACGCCGTCTCTCGCGCGGGCGCGTCCGAAGGGCGGTGTGGAAGGTACGCTGGAGGCGCCGCGCGCGTGTATCGGTGCGGTGCGGACGGTGACGTCGACGTGTGGGACGCACGTGACCAACGCGCGTTGGCGAGCGGTTTCGTCGACGGCGGTTTCGGCGATGCGGCGAGCGGTGGGTTCGGCGGAGGCGCGCTCGAGTGCGTGCGAGGGACGAACTTTTGGCTCGCGGGGCGTGCGGATGGGAGCGTGTGCGTGTACGCGCTCGGAGTGAACGCTCGAGGGGAGACGACGGTGGCGAGACGGAGCGGCTACGAGGTGTCGGCGACGCGCGCGCTGAGTCGCGTGACGGAGACGAAACCGTCGGCGGTGGTGGCCGTGCGCACGCGTCCGGGTCGAGACGAGTGCGCGCTCGCGATGATCGCGTGGGAGGATGGGAGTTTAGCGGTGTGGCATTTACACGAGAAACGTTCGGTGGCGGTGACGGCGCCGAAATCGACTCGCGCGACGCGCGACGTCAAGGATGCCGCAAGTCAAGGCGACGTCGACGTCGACGTCGACGAAGAAGTCGAGGTCGACGCCGTCTCGTTGACGTGCGCCGAGTGGTTGGACGCCAACACCATCGTCACCGGTCACTCGGACGGGAGTGTGAAACTCTGGCGCGTGCGCGTCGGCGCGTCAAACGCGGAAGAAATCATCGAGACCCAACGTCTGACGCCGCATGCGTCGGTCGACGCGTCGCACCGAGGCGCGCTGGCGAAAATTCGCGCGGTGAAGACGTACGTTGACGACGACGACAACGACGAGCGCGACGCCGCCACGTGGCTCACCTGTGTCGGCGGCGAACCCGTGGGGTGTCCGGACAACGTCATCTGTTTACGAGCGATGCGCATAGACGGCGCGTTTCGGATAGAAACAGTGGGCGCGGCGGTGCTTCCGTGGTTTGGCCCCGTGCTCGACGCGACACCCGTGCCGATTCGCGGCGTCATCGAGTCGGTGTGCGTCCTGAGCGAAGGGTCGCAATTACACGTGCACGACGTGCGGTACGGCGTCTCGCGCGACGACGCCATGCCGCCGAAAGAGGTGACGGTGATTCGACACAAACTCGCCGTCGAGTGCGCGCCGAGCGCGTGCGCTGCGGCGACGGATGCCGCGAAAACGTTCGCGGCGAACGCTGAACGATTGACGACCATTGCGCCGAGCGAGACGGACGCATCCGTCGGATGGAACAATAATCGTTGGCCGGTCAGCGGCGGTCGCGGCGTCTCGTTCGACGGCGTCGCCGCGACGCACGCGAGAATTATCGTCGGCGCGTTCGGAGGCGACGAATCCGGCGCGCGCGTTTTCCTCGACGTCTGCGGACGATTACTTCCCGGTGGATTTTTAGCGACGAACGGCGACGCCATCACGCGTTTACACGTCGACGCCGGCGGCGCGCTTCTCGTCGTCGGTCGACGAAGCGGCGTCGTTGAAATCTACACGCTCCGTCCGTTTCCATCCAACGACGGCGATGCGAGCGTCGGAGAACGTGTCTTCGTCAGAGAATTGAACGCCGAGGAATCCGTCGTCGCCGCCGAAGAGCGCGCGTTTCACGAGACGCCTCCTCATCCGTCGTCGTCGACTTCCGCGACGTCCGCGACGTCCGTGTACACGCTCATAGGCACGTACACGTCGCCCGCACACGCGAACAATCACATCTCGTGCTTGCGCACCAACGCCGCGGCGACGCTTCTCGCCGTGGGCGACGCCGCGGGTAACGTCTCGTTGATCCATCTGCAACAAGGCGCAGTGGCGTGGACCGCCGCGGCGCCAGAGACCGAGCGAGGCGTCGCCGCGATCGCCGACGTCAACTTTGGCTTACCGCTTCCAGACTTTCCCGACGAAGACGTGCTCGCCGTGCTCGAATCCAACGCAAACGTTCGATTTCACGCGCTGTCGTCCGGCGACCAACTCGGAAGAACGATGATTCCCAAAACGCCGAGCGAGGCGCTATCCATCTCTTTACACCGACTCTCGGGCGCACCCGCCGATGTCGTCCCACCGGAAGTCGTCGCCAAGTCTTGGTTTACGCCGCCGACGTCCTTTGCCTACAAATTTCTCGCGTCTGAATTCGAAGTCGACGACTACGAGGAACTCGACGTCGACGCTGAGGATAAAATTTTATCCACCGACGAAGAAGAACCCGAGTCCGACAACGACGCGAACGGCCAACGGAGCGGCGATCCCAAACTCACCGCTATCGTCATCACCGTCACCGTAGACGCCCTTCGCGCCTACCACGCCGTCGGGTGTTCTCGCGGCGAACGGTTTACGCTTCGCAAGACGCACCTCGACGAACCGCTTCGTCACGCCTTCGTCGCGCGCGAGGACGAGGACGGTGAGGCGTTCGGACACGGTCGCACGACGTCGCGCATCGCGGCGGTCACCGCGCACGGACGCGTGGTGACGTACGCGGTGCCGTCGTTGCGCGCGATCGGTGCCTACGGACCGGTTCCCGCGGTGTCCAACGCCGACGCCGCGGGCGGATCGCGGGGAGGATGCGTCGTCGTCGTCGCGAACGACGGACACTCGCTCGCGCGGTTCGAGACGTACGGGGACACCCACCCGGCACACGGGTGCGTGATCGATCGCGAGGTCGAGAGCGCCGCCGAGGCGGCGCGGGCGGCGAGAGTGGCGATGGAGGAGAACGATACGGAACTCGCGCGAGAGACGTCGCCGCGAAGAGACGCGGCGACGCCGACGGCGATGAGTAAAGCGCTCGGCATCGGCGAACAACTTCGCGAGCGCGCGAAGACGGCGTTTGAAAAATTAAGTTCACCGAAAACGGTGGAGACATCGTCGTCGGTGGCGGCGCCGTCGCCATACGCCGCGCGTCGCGCGTACACGACGACGGATGTGGCGTTGCTCTTCGCCGAGACGCGCATCGAGGACCCACCGCCGGCGCCGACGCGCGCCGCGGCGACGGATGAATCGAACGAGCGCGCCCAACTCTTCGGTGCGATGTCTCACGCGAACGCCTCGTCCTCCGTCGTCCCGGAGCGACGATCGGCCGCCTCCGTGCGCGCCAAGTACGGTCGTCCCGAAGCGTCCGCGGCCGCCGACGCGGCGTCGCGACTGCACGAAACGCGAGACATGCTCGTCGAACGCGGCGAGCGTCTGAGCGCGCTCCAGGATAAATCCGCCGCGCTCGAGGCGGACGCCGCGAATTTCGCCGATTTAGCGCGACAGATTCGAAAAGAATCGGAACGCCGGTGGTTTTAGGTGGTGTGTAATATATACTACGCGCTCGCGAGTGTGTACTGTACGGCGCATTGTTGTCCTCGATAACAACCAACGAAAACAACCAACGGATAACAACGATAACCGACAGAGCGCGTGGTGAATCTTGAAACTTGAGAGACGAACGACTTAATAGTACTCGGCGTCGCGCGCGATTGCGGCGTCGATTTCGGCGTTCGTGATGGTGAGGCCAGTGGCGCTGTCCACGCCAACCGCCGCGGTTTCGAAACCGGCGGATCTCCACTCGCCTTCGACGGGTTTGTAGTCGACGACGAGATCGCGCTTGACGACAAACTTAATTTGTGCGCCGAGAGAGTCCGGTTTACGATCCTTGCTCTTGAATAACGCCCAAGCGCAGAAAAATTCGTACGATCTCTCCTTGCCGTACTTGGCCGTCTTGATGCCCGCTCCTTGATCGCCGTGCGAGAGGATGATGTGGCAGCACTTTGATCCCGGGGCCATTTGCGCCGCTTTCGCTCCGCAGACGCCCGTGTTGGCGAACTTCATCGCGAGCTCGATGCACTCTTCGATCTCACCAGCCGGCCAGTCGGATGCGAACTCTTGCGCCTTTCGCACCGGGCCCTTGCCGGAGGCTTGGCCCGCGTCGATGTTCAGCGTGAAGGTCGCGCTCATGCCCGGCGCGTTCGCGTCGGAGAGGTGCTGTCCGCAGAGAGCTTCGCACGCCTTCGTCACGGCGTCCTTATCCTCGGCGTACCCGCCCTCGGTGTCGCACATGACGTCGTTATCGTCGTCCATGAAGATGACGCCTCTCGGACGAAGGCGAATCGTAAACGAGTGCTCGCCCGCTCCCACCTTGCCGAGAAGTTGCGCCCACTTGGTGAGCAATCCGTGGACGTACGTATTGTTATCATCGATGCCGATCTCGTTGTCCACGTCCGTGGCCATGAGCGGAAGATAGATGAAAGAGTTGTACGTTTCCCAGCGTTTGTCCCGGAAAAGAGTGGCCCACGGCTTGGACCCGTCGCTCGGACCCTTGGTGAGGAATTCCTTCACCCACTGCTCACCCTGATACGTCCCCTTCACCGCGGCTTTGATGGCTTGGTCTTTGGAAAAATTCGCATCCGTACCGTAGCACACGTGTCCGTCGGTAAATTCCTTGCCGTCGCACGTGACGTAGACGTCGACGGCGTGCACGTGCGGCATGATGCCCTGTCGGTTCCCCTTACCCGCGTTGCACCAGGAGACGGGCGCGGCGATGGGCGCCGCCTGGACGAACCACACGCCGAAATCACCTTCAGAGACATCCGGCGTCGCGCCCTCGAGCGTTCGCGCATCCTTGGACACCCTACACTCCTTACTGTTCGTGTACTTGATGACGTTAAACGCCGACGCGTCATCGATTTTCAAATTCCACGCCTCGACGAGCGTGCGCGACCCCGCGCGCAATTCGATGCTCTTCTTGAAGGGCTTATTCCCATTCGTATCGAACGTCGCGTTCGACCTCAAGATTTCGAGCGATCCCGGGGAGTGCATCTCGTGCGGTCCCGCCGGCGGCGCGGACGCCGGCACGGCGGCCTCGATCACCGACATGCACGGCCCCATGACGGCTCGAACGGAACGTTCCTCCGGTTGGTGTTGAGTCGACGATCGATGATCGTCGATCGATTCGATCGAGTGCACGCGCGAGACGAGTCGTTACGCGCGGGCGCGAGACGACGACGGCGAGTGCGTCGATAAACGCGCGTTCACGTCGCGTTCGCGAGTCTCCGTCCCGCGAGCGTCGGTGCGTCGACGTGTGTCGATCGAACCGAATCGAGAATTTTGCGATATTTATCACATCTTCGTCGACGCCATCGAATCGCGGACGCGACGACCGATCGATCGCGACGGACGCTGTCGATGATGGATGCGATCGATCGCGCTCGAGCGCGCGTCGTCCGTCGGTGCGCGCGCGCGCGCTCGACGAGGATGGGCGTCATTCGTGACGGGAGACTGTCGAGACGCGCGCGCTGACTGGACACGCCGACGACGACGCGACATGGCGACGCGCGGTGGCGGTGCGTGGCCGAAATGGGCCAAGAAGCGGCACGCGCGCGATTTCACCGCCAGAGACACGGTGCTTGACGAGCTTCGGAAGAAGGAACACCACGGCGCGTCTCTCATTCGACGCGCGCTGAAAAAGGCGAAAACCTTTGACGAGGCGAAATTGAAACGACGTCTGCGCGCGCCCGAGGACGCGTCTCGACTCGAGACGGCGCTTCACGCGACGAAAAACGTCGACATCGACGTGTTGGCGAAACAGTGCGCGCGAGCGTGCGCGGCGCGCGTGGAAGAATCGCTGGACACGGCGTTCGGGGCGCGGGACGAGGCGGCGGCGGATGAATCCGCGGACGCGTCCCGCGCGACGCGCGCGGTCGATCTCGGCGATGGATTCGACAGCGGGGACGTTCTTCGAGGTATCTGCGACGACGCCGCGTCGGCGGGGGCGAGCGACGCGGTGGTGGACGTCGTCGGTGAGAATGCGTACGTCGCCGCCGCCAGACGGTTGCTTCGCGCGCAGGCGACGCGAACGGAGACGGATGCGCTCAAGGAACGATTGCTCGCCATCGCGGGACGCATGAATCGAGCGGTGGTGGGGAAAAAGAAGCGCGAGGAGTGGGCCAAGGAGAAGGAGGCGCGAGAGGCGAAGAGAGCCGAGGTGAAGGCGAAGGCGGAGGAGAAGGCGCGGCGGCGCGCGGCGGGCGAGGAGGTGTCGTCGAGCGAGGACGAGGAGGACGCGCGAGACGGCGGTGGGCGCGGACGCGAGTCCGAGTCCGAGTCCGAGTCCGAGTCCGAGTCTGAAGGCGACGTGGACGAGGAGGGATACGCGAGTCTCAGCGAGGAGACGATGGCTGAGCTCAGAGCGGCGAAACGCGAGGCGAAACGCGCTCAAAAGAAGAAGGGAAAGAAGTCATCGCGCGGCGGCGACGAGGACGAGGACGTGGAGGAACTAGATTTAGGACCGAAGAAGAAAAAGGTGAAGAAGCGCATGGGTCAGCGAAAGCGTCGACAGATTGCCGAGGCCAAGTTTGGCGCGAACGCGGCGCACTTGATCGCCGAGCGCGAGCGGGCTCGCCAAGAGCGACAAGCGAAAGAGGAGGAAGAGCGTAACATGCACCCGTCTTGGCAAGCGAAGCGTAAGCAAGCGCCGCTCATCATTCAAGGCGCCAAGGGAAAGAAGGTCAAGTTTGGCGAAGAAGGCGGCGGCGCGTCGGCGAAACCGTCGGTGAGTAAAAAACCGCAAAAGCAATACAAACCAAAGACGGACGCTCCCGAGGCGCCGCTTCATCCTTCGTGGCAGGCGAAGCTCAAGGCTGACGCGCAGGCGTGGGGCGGCGGTGGCGTGAAACCAGAGGGCAAGAAAGTGGTGTTTGACTAGTCCTAATCCTACAGTGCGTGTAATTTACAATTCTATTCCGTCTCAGTCTCTCCGGTCACGTCTCCGCACTTCGTCGACGCCTTCAAGTGTACAAAGAGCTTGGAGCGACTACTAAACTTTTCGCCACACGTTGAACACGTTAACCGCTCGGGATTATTGCGATTAAACTCAACCTGCGCCTTTTGTTTGAGTTGTTTTGGCATGCTCTGCGTGCACGCGGCGCACGAACGGTCGTGCGTCGTCGACGTCTTTTCCGCCCATCGAATCTTCAACAACGCCCCGGCCGAATACGCGCTCTCGTGTAAATCTCGTTTGCACGTGAAACACACCACGTACCCCGGTCTTTGAGTTTTAAATTCGCAAAGATACTTGACGGCGATGGCGGTCGGCGTCTCGAACAACGTCGTCTCCGAAATCACGTCGTACACGCACGAACTGATCCCATCCTTGCGCCAACGCTTGGCGTTTTGTTTTAACAACGCATTCTTCTCCTTCATCTTAATCCTCGCGTCGTGCGCGTCCAAACATTCGAGCTTCTCCTCCACGGTGTCGATATTTTCCAAATCGTCAAACGCGACGCTCGTCGCGCGCGCCACCGCCACTCCCGCCCGCATCGCGCGGTCGTACGCCGCGTTATCCTCGCCGCCCCACCCCCAAAATCCATTCGGGTACCCGTTCGTCCGCTCGAACGCCTCGTCGTCGTATATCGTCACGCCTCCGAAACACGCGTCGCCGTCGTATCGACACCCCGCCGCCCGCAAGACGCGCACGAAACCGTCCCCGTGAACGTCGTCGCAGAAATAGTGCAACCCGGCGTTCGATTCCGGCGCCATGTCGCAATCGTGACACGCGTACAGAGCGGTCGTCGTCGTCGTCGTCGTCGAATCCGTCGCCTTGGCGAGCGCGTGGCCGACGTTGAGCGCCTGTCCTCGGTTAAACTTGAAACCGTCTCGGCTTTGCTCGATGACGATGATTCGCGTCTTTGGACGCGCGGCGTCGACGAAGACGTCGTCTCGAAACCGCGCCAAGAGGAGGTTGAGCTGCGCGGTTCGCGTCTGTGTCTCGTCCTCGCGAAAGGGGACGAGGACGACGAGACGACGACGACGACGGGACGTCTCGGACATGCGGCGTCACGGTGTGGGGACGTTTTTGTACTTTTTCACTTTTTGCGTTTTCGCCGTCGTTACATGGTTCTTCCTCGATGTCGTCGTCGTCTACTTTAACTCTTTCGCTTCAAACTCCTTGTACGCCACCTTGACGATGTCGAACACCTTGTCGGCGATGTACCGCTGGGACATGTCGCCGCCAGCCTGGGACACCTTGTCGGGATGGATGACGACCAACGCGCGGTGGTAACACTTCTTCACGCCGACGGGTTGCATCAACGCGCCCATGTCTGGACTCTTGTAGCGATGACCCTCCCATAAGACGTCGGCGAGGTTAGCTAGCATGGTGCGAATGTTGTTTTGATTCTTCTTTTGCCACGCGTCGATGTCGGCGCCGATGAGATCCTTGAGCATTTGGCGTTCGGATTGTTCCTGTCGCGCGGCGGTTTCGCGCGCGCGCTTCTCGGCAAGCGCGGCTTCTATTCTCTGTCTGTTGCGTTCGTGGCGAGCTTTGCGGAGGGCGGCGCGTTCGGGAGGTTCGTTCGGATCGACCTCCTCCTCGGGATTGTACTCGAACGAGACGGACGCCTTGGCGGTGGCGGTCATGCCTTGCACGTCCATGGCGCCGAAGAGATCGTCGACGACGCCGTCGGCGGGCGTCGGCGGCGCGTTCGGTTGATTCACCGTGAACATGGCTTCTATGGAATCGACGGCGGATTTCGCCGGCGTCTGTCGCGGCGTCGTCGCTCCGCCTGCGCTGAAAAAATCATCCAAATCGTCCACGGATGATCTCGCGGACGTCGTCGTCGTCGGTTTCGGTTCCGGCGTCGGCGCCGGCGGCGGTTTCGTCGTCCTCGCGGGCTCTTCCGTCGGCGGTTTCGATTTCGGTCGCACCTCCACCTTGATGCGCGACGGTGTCGGCGTCATCACAGGAGTGCTCTCTCGCGACTCGGCGCTCGCGTTCGATCGAAACCTCGCCAATCCCACCGGCGACTCCGGAGACGCCTCCGCGACGTCCTCCGCCTCCAACCGACTTGCCGATTTCGACAGCGACGACAGCGACGACGTCGATGCCATCTTCTCCACCGACGCGCTCTTCCTCGGCGTCGACGCGATGGACACCTCACCCAAGATTTCATCCAATCCATCGATTAAACTCTCGTCGTCGTCCGCCGGCGTCGTCTGCAGTCGCGTCGGCGGCGGTCTCGTCGCGCCGTTTCCAACCGGCGACGCCGGTCTCGACCCGCTCACGCTGCTAGTCGCGCTCAGTAAATCAAACACATCGCCGCAGCCGTCGCCGCCCCCCGTCGCGCGCGCGCCACCCCCCGCGGTCGCGCGTGCGCCCAAACCGAGTCCTCGCAAAAAGTCATCCTCGTCGTCGTCTCGCCCTCCCCCACCTCGCCTTTCCGACGCCGGCGCGCTCGCGAACGCGTCGAGATCACCGAACGAAGACGACGACGCGTTCGACGCGCCGAGTCCGCCCTTGGCGCGCGCGTCGACGCGCGGTGCTCCGAAAAAAGCTTCTAGATCGTCCCCACCTGTCGTCGTCGTCTCCGGCGCCTTCATCTCCGCGCTCGGCGCGCGCGGCGCGCTCGGCGTCGCCACCGCGGTCGATCGCGCGCCCCCGCTCGCGCTCGCCCCCATCGTGCGCATCGATCGCGCCCCTCGCGCCGCGCGCGCGTCCATGAAGTTGACGCTCCCGGACAATAAATCATCCAAGTACGACGTCTTCTTCGCGCCGTCACCGCCTCCATCGCGCGTCGACATGGTCGAGACGTCGCGCGGGCGCCTCGTCCCTCGCGCTTCCCTCGCGTCGGCGGCTCGCGCGTCACCGCGCGACGACGTCTGCGGCGCGTCCCCGATACTACTAATCACCCGAGGTGAAGTCGCAAACAGCCTACACGTCATTCGATCGCGCGCGCGATGGCCGATTCAGACGCCGACGACGCCCCCGCCACCGCGATGGACGCGCGCGTCGCGCAGGCGTCCTCCTGGTTCGACGGTCTCTCCGATCGCCTTCGCGAGACGGCGAGCGCGGTGACGGATCGAATGGATAAATTGGACGACGAGCTCGATAAGTTCGCGCGTCGCGCGCTCGGGGACAACGAGGACGAGAACGCGATGCTCGAGGGCGAGGACGAATACGAACACGACGAACGCGTCGACGTCGAGCGGCGGTCCGAGTTCACGACGGATGAGGTGGACGCACTGCGACAGGCGTTGGCCATCGCGAAGGAGGAACTTCGAGCGCGAGACGCGAGGGCGAACGACGCCGAGTCGGAGGCGAAAAAGATGCGCGAGGCGGCGATGCGCGCGGCGAAAGAGCTCGCCAAAGAGAAGAGGGTTCGAGGGGAGTTGGAGCGGGCGCTCGAGGCGCGAGATGGGGGAGAGGGTGATGCGAAGGGAGGTGACGCGGAGGCGGAGGACGCGGAGGCCGAGGCGAAGGCGAAGGCGACCGCCGACGCCGAGTCGAAGAGGGCGATGGAGGAGGCGATCGCGCGCGTGAACGAGTTGGAACGGACGTTGAAAGAGGCGGAATCGCATCGAGCGACGACGTCGGCGGCGTTGGAGGCGTTGAAGACGGAGAGTGGAGACGAGAGGGTGAAGATGCGCGCAGAGATCGACGCGTTGGAAAAGAAGCTCGCCGCGCGCCCGGCCGAGGAACCGTCGTCGACGGCGAAACAGACGGGAGGCGGTCGAGGCGGGAAAAAGGGTAAAAAAGGTGGTCGAGGCGGTCGAGGCAACGGCGGTGGCGACGGCGAGGCGTCGAGTTCGGAAAAATCCAAGGCTGACGAGGAAGCCAAAGCGTTGCGCGGCGAGCTCGAGAGCGTCGTCGCCGAACGAGACGCGCTTCGCCGAGCGAGATCCGAACAGGCGCGAGCGGCGGAGACCGCGTCGAAAGAACACGCAGACGCGCTCAACGACGCGCGCACGCAGGCGCAAATGGCTCGAGACGAGCTCGAGACGGTGCGAAAAGAGTGCGAAGAGCTTCGCGAGAGGTCAACGCGCGCCGAGGAGGCGCTCGAACAATCGTCGCGAGAACGCGTCGAAGAGCTCGAACGCGTGCGCTCAGAAGTTGTGCGCGCGCAGGATTCCGCGGGCGAGGACGCCTCGCAATTAGAAGAGGCTAAAGCGCGCGCGAAAGACGCGGACGCGCGCGTGAAGGCGCTCGAGGAAGACGTATCGCGCGCGGCGGAGACGGAGGCGACGTTGCGCGCCGACGTCGCCCGCGCGGAGGAGCGATCGAAACAATTTCAATCCGAACTCGCCAGCCTTAGGGACGAGTTGACGGACGCTATCGCGGCGAAAGAGGACGCCGAGGGTGCGGTGTCTCGCGGCGCCGTGAACGCCGCCAACGCCAACGCCAAGATGTTGGCGGCGGAAAAAGCCAAAACCAAGGCGGAGGCGGAGGCGGAGGAGATTCGTAAACAACTCGAGCTCATGGACGCCACCGGACGCGAGGCGGCGAGCTCGATCGCCGCGCGCGAGAAAGCGGAACTCGCGCAACAACGCGCCGAGGCGAGACTCGCGCTCGCGGAGAAGGAGGCGGAGGAGTCTCGCGCGCTCTCCGACAAGGCGTTCCGGGAGGGCGAGGAACGCAAGCGACGCTTCGCCCACGTGCAGTCGCAATTCCAAGTCACGGAGAAGGAACTGCGTGATAAGCTTGAGACGCTCGAGACGGAGGTGAAGGCGCTGCGCGCGAACGCGGAGGATGCTGAGAAAATGAAAGCCGAAGCCGTGTCCATCGTCGAGGAGACGAACGCCGACGCCGAGGAGACCAAGGCGACGCTCGCGGCGACGACGGCCAAGGTGGAAAAGCTCGAGCACGCGCTAGAGACGGCGGTATCGGAAGCGTCCGAGGCGAGAACAAAGTTGGGCGTGGCGGAAGAGATGCTCGCGCTGAAGAAGAATCAACCCGATCCCGAACCGGCGCGCCGAGCGTCCATGAAATCCATGTTTACGCAAACCGTCGAAGAGGCGAAACCTAGAGACGTCGCGTCGTCGTCGATCGAGGACGCGCGTGAACGACTCTTAGCCATCATGCGTCGATTGCGCGTGTCCTCGGACGCGGACGAAAAAAGCGCGTCGAAGAGCGCGAAAGAGGAACAGGCGGGTTTGGGCATGCTCATGGGCATGTTTATGGGCGGCGACGACGACGAGAACGCGTCCCCGGCGCCAGCGCCGAAACGGGATTCGGAAGACATCGACGCTCTTTTCGACCGTTTCGAGGCGTGGGCGAACGCGAACGCGAACGACACAGACGCCGCCGCGCCGTCGATGAGCGACGCCGCGTCCAAGGATGACGAAATCAAACGTCTTACATTAGAATTGGAGACGCTCAAATCCGACGCGGCGAGTCGCTCGACGGCGTCCTTAGCCGCGGTGAACCGTCGTGCGCAGGAGGCCGAGCTCGCCGCCGCCGACGCCAAGGCGAAATTGGTACCCTTAGAAAAAGCCAACCGCGAGCTCGCGTGGCAAATTTCCATGCTCGCCGAGCAAGACGAGACCAAGACTCGACCCGTGCTCGCGCAATCCGGATGGTTCGCGCGCGCAGTCACCGGATGCACGGCGCCGAGACGTCCGCGCTCCGTGTTGCTTCAGGGCGACTCCACGTCGCGCACCGACGCCACTCGTTGATTCAATACGCACGCACCCCAGCGCGTCGAGACGCTCCCGTTTTCAAAGTCCCTCGTCGCCTCCTCACAGCGCGACGCGGCGCGTCCCATGTCCCTGTCGCTTTCGTTCGCTCGCGCGTCGACGCTCGCGCGACCGCGCGTCGCGTCGAGGACACCGCGCGTTCGAACGCGACCGTGCGCGCCGAGTCGACGCGTCATCAAGCCCCTCGCGCGCCCGCGCGCGACGCGGGCGTCGACGGAAGAGAATGAGTCCCCAAAAGTGACGTCAAAAAACGTCGACTCTCTGGACGTGTCCTCGTCCACGGCGTCCACCGCGGAGGTGCGAACGTACGAATGGGACGCATTCGACGTGTTTCTGAGCTACGGCGCGCTTTCGCTCGCGCTCGCGCTCGGCTGGCAGGCACCGGCTGTCAGCCGAGCGCTCGGCTGGCAGTTTGGATACGTCCCGTATTTCGCGTCGTTGGCGTCACTCGCAATCTACATTGGCGCCCATCGCGGGTTGACGCGCGATTTCCGAGAGACCATCTCGTTTGAAAGTTCGCTCGCGGGACCGTTCGTATTGAGCGGGGCGTTATTCGCGGCGTATGTATGTTTAGAGGTGTTCAAGTTGGATTTGAGCGTCGTCACCAACGCGTACTTTTTCATTCTGAGCGCGTTCGCGGTGGCCGGAAACGCCGTGGAGCCTCTGAACGCGTTGGGAGAGTGGTGGAGAGAGGGTGCTGTAAAGCTTTCGGTTCCGAACGGGTGGGCGACGGATCCAAAGACGGGCGAGGTGGTGGAGGACGCGGAGCTCGACGTCACGCCGGCACAAATGGTCGGCGTCGTCGCCGGGTTGGTGCTCGCCACCGCCGATCTTCAGGCGGGACATCAGAGTTTCACTCTGAACAACGCCGTGGCGTGTTTCATTGTGTCAGATTTTCTGAGCGTAATCGGCTTCGGATCTTTCAAGTCTTGCGCCACGGCGCTCGTCGGGCTGTTGGCGTACGACGCGTTTTGGGTATTTAAGAGCGAAAGCGTCGTCGGGCAAAACGTCATGATGTCCGTGGCGACGAATCAATCGTTCAATGGACCGTTCCGATTATTATTCCCGCGGTTTGAAGACGTATTGAATCCACTGCCGATGGACGCGTTTCCGTTTAGCTTGCTCGGCCTCGGAGACATCGCGATTCCGGGGCTGTTGTGCGCGCTCATGCTCCGATACGACGCGTCTCGCGCGACGGATTTACGGGGGCGAGCGAACGCCGCCGCGAGCGCGTTCATGGATGTCTTCGACGCCGAGCGAGAAGAGGTTGCGGCGAACGCGTCGAACGGTGGAAGCGTCGACGCGGATGACGTCGATGTCGAAATCGACGGTTACAGGACGGGTATCGGTCGTAGAGCCGGCGACGCCGCTGTTCTCGCGTACGACGAAGCGAACGGAGTGTACGAAGGCGCCATCTCCATTCCGTCGTCCCTGAGCGGACGAGCCTTCTTCGCGACGTCCATCCAAGCGTATTTAATTGGTCTTCTCGTCGCCATCTCTGTGAATTTCGTCACGCGAGAGGGACAACCGGCGCTCGTGTACCTCGTCCCCATCACCCTCGGCGCCGTGTTGAACACGGCGCGAACGCGCGACGAGTTGGATCGATTCTTCGCCTTCACCGACGAGCGCGACTCATCCATCTAGTCCACTGTATAGTACATTTTTTTAATTCTACCGGTAGCCGCCGCGGCATGCAAAAAAACGCCTTTTGCGACCGTTTTTTCTCAACTCCCGAGACGCGCGCGCGCACGACCGCACACGCGCGCGCGATGCCGAGCAAATCCAAGTCGAAGTCGAAATCGAAAAAGTCCAAATCCGCCGTCGCCGTCAAGGGGACGGCGGACGCGGGCGCCGATGCGCCCGCCAAGGAGACGGAGCAGGATCGAGACATGACGCACGCGTACGCTGAAGATTTAAAGACGGACATTTACACGGATGTGAACGCGAATCCCAAGGCGTTGGTGCACTCGAGGGAGTGGCGAAAGATCATGAACGGTGCGCCGCGATTCGTCGTCTCGACGCGCGACGCGACGCTCGACGGACGGATGGACCTACGATTGAAAGTGCGTTCGAATGGATGACCGACTGACGGGACGGCGCGCAGGCGACCCGGTGGAGATCAATCCATCCGTCGGTTCCGGTTTGAAAATCATGACCGTGGACGAATGGATCTCGCGATGGAAACAAAACGAACGGTTCCCGGATTGTCTCTCGTGTGGGTCCACAGACACCAAGGAACATCACTTCACGCAGACGTGGTGTCGAGGAAAGAAGAAGTTTGAGTCGGAGAGCATCTGCGTCGATTGTCACATGTGGAGCTGGCGTTCGTACGCCGATCCCGACTTTCTCACGCCCGAAGAGTACGACAAGTTACGATGGGAAAAGATGGTGGCCGAACACGCGGCGCAAGCGGCCGATGAACGACTCGAGACGGCGCCGAGCGAACAGCCGACGGCGGATGCGGTCCCCGCGTCGGCGTAGTCATGTATTTCCTACGACACTATTCGCATCGAGCATTAAAACAAACAATCCATCACCATCTATCACTTTTCCCTCTCCGCGTTATTCGTTCTGATTCGATTCGTGCGCTCGAGTTTCTTATACCTCTTCGTGTCCTCCTCTGAAAATTCGACGCGCCAGTCCAAACCCGCCGCCTTCAACTCCGCGATCCTGCGCTCGTACCCCCCCAGACTCTCCTTGGTCTCCAAAAGCGTCCACAACCACTCCGGGTACGCGTCATCCGGCCCCAACTCGGGATCGGATCCACTCTTCATGTAATTCAGTCCCGTCACGTGCGTCTCGCTCGCCGCAGCCGCAGCCGCCTGCCCTCGCGCGTCCTTGCTCGGCGCCGCTTCTATCGTCGTCGTCGAGTCGAATCCACTCCAATCGTCAGTCGCTGCGAACGAAACGAAGCCTCACTCCATCCCTCATCCCTCGCGCGTCGTCGGCGTCGTCGCGTCGCGTCACCGTCGAGCATCGCGCGCACCTTTCCCTTTCGCTTTACCCTTCGCCTTGGCGCTCGTCGCGCGCGTCGTCGTCAGGCACCGCACCGCCATCGACCCGCGCGTCGCGCTCGTCGTCGTCGCGCGCGTCGCGCTCGTCGTCGTCGCGCTCGCCATCGCGCGCGTCGCGCGCTCGATCGCGCGTCGCATCGGTCGCGCGTCAATCAGTGACGAATCGGACGACAACGTGTCCCGCCGCGTTTAGACGTCGTCAGTGTCGAATGCGCGCGACGCAGACGACGCGAGCGACGCACGAGGCGTGGGTGACGAACGGACGCGTTCGTGGGCGCGCGCGCGGGCGCGGGGCGACGCGCGCGCGGCGTGGGGACGACGCCGACGCGCGACGAGAGGTGGACGCACGCGGTGTCTCGGGAAGATCGATGCGCTCGTGGCGCGGCGTGGGGACGACGTCGACGAGTGTGGGGCGAGCGAGAGCGTCGTCGAACGGTATGAACGGTGGGTTCACACGCGGTGCGCGGGCGCCGGCGTCGGCGTCGGCGTCGATGGAGGAGATGGGCGACGGGGACGGGTTGGTGCCCAAACCGCTGGGCGCGGCGGAGGCGTTGCGACGCGCGGCGTTTCCGATTTTCGTCGCGGCGCTCGGGGCGTTTTCGTTCGGGTATCACTGCGGCGTCGTGAATCCGGCGCTCGAGGCGCTGTCGGCGGACGTCGGCATCGCGGGGAACCTCGCGGCGGAGGGCGCTGTGGTGAGCTCGATGTTGTTCGGCGCGACGGTCGGCTCGTTCGCGGCGGGTGGATTCGCGGATAAGCGAGGGAGAAAAGCGTCGTTGGCCATCGCGGGCGTCGTGCTCGCCGCCGGGAGCGCGCTGTGCGCGATGGCGACGAGTTTGAATGGAATGTTGCTCGGACGGTTGTTGGTTGGCTTGGGCGTGGGATTGGTGTCGATTTTGGTGCCGATGTACGTGAGCGAGCTTAGTCCGCCCGCGCATCGCGGGATTTTAGGATCGGGGCCGCAATTGTCCATCGGCTGCGGCATCTTGTTCGCCATGTTGCTCGGATTACCGTTGCAGAGCGCCGACGCGAATCCGACGTGGTGGCGCACGATGTTTTGGATCGCATGCATTCCTGGAGCTTTGCTCGCCGCGCTCGCGAACGGAATCCCTGAGAGTCCGTCTTGGTTGCGCTCCAAGGGGAGATTTCAAGAGGCGGACGCGATCGAATCCAAGCAATTCGGCGCGAGCGCGCCCGTCGCGACGGATGACGCGTCGACGGTGAAAGTCGCGACGTGGAGAGAAACTTTACAAGGACGCGCGAACCGAAGAGCCGTCATCACCGGACCCGGTTTATTCTTCATTCAACAATTTGCTGGCATCAATGCCATCATATACTTTAGCACAAGCATCTTTCAAAGCGCTGGAATCCAGTCCGGCGTCGCCGCGTCGGTCGCCGTTTGCGTCGTCAATCTCGTCGGAAGCATGATCGCGACTGGTTTACTCGATAAAACCGGACGTAAACCGCTTCTGATGTACTCTTTCCTCGGCATGGCGTTCAGTTGCGTCGGCCTGGCCATCGCCGCCGCGTATCCCGCCGCGGCGATGGCGCCCGCGCTTTCGCTCTTCTCCGTGCTCTCGTACGTCTTCATCTTCGGCATGGGCGCCGGTCCCGTGCCGGGACTGCTCTCTTCCGAGATTTTTGCCCCCGCCGTGCGCGGTAAGGGTATGTCGCTCTGCTTTCTCGCGCACTGGGTGTTCAACTTTTGCATCGGACAAGGCTTTTTACCCGCCGTCGAGTACTTTGGAGCGAGTTTCGTGTACTTGGTCTTCGGCGCCTTTTCCTTGTTCGGTTTCCTCTTCACCAAGGGATACGTCATCGAAACCAAGGGTAAAAGTCTTGAACAAATCAGCACCGAGCTTCACATCTAGACATTTACGCGCGCGCATGTAAAGAAATGTCTTGTTGTTTTACGAATCTGCAGTGGTCGTGCCGTTTGAAAGGTTTGGCATCACAACAATCGCCATCGCATTAATGTACACTATCGCGGCACGAACATGCCGTGCAAACCGTGCGGTATTCTGTTTCGCAGCGGAATGCTACACACGGGACCGGCGTCGATGCGCGCGCAATCGAGCACGACGAGTCTGGACACACCCGAGGGATTCTCTTCCGAGTGATCCGCGATCAAACCTACTAACCACGCGTCGTCCTCTTTCGCGCCGTCTCGTTTCGGCACGACGACGGGCTCCTCGCAGAAACTTCTATTGCTCGCGTACCACTTTTGCAGCTCGCCCGTCTTGAGATCAACGCGCACGTACCCCAACGGAGGACCACTGACGCGCACTTCGTTACTCAGAGACGCGTAGACGTATCTGCACTCTCTCTTGCCTTCGTACAACGGCGAGACGTGCGGGTGGTCGATGCACAAATCTTCGCATCCGGGCGCCGGTCGTCGTCGCACTTCGCCCGTCGCCGCGTTGACGGAGTACATCCACAACAGCGTTCGGGGAATGTTGTTGAAATCTGGACTCAATTCCGTCGGCACCGGGAACGGCCAAGGATCGCTGGATCCCCACTCGCCGAGAAATACGCCGGGTGATAATTTATCCCATCCCGCGGTGTACACGGTGACCCAATCGTCGTCTTCGCCATCCGTCAAGCGATCCGCGCTCAGCGGCGGACCGTCGTGCGCGAGGGCGACGTGAATCTCAAACGATTCGCGAGGACCCTCGGCGACGACCGGTCTCGACGGCGACGCATCGCCGCTCGCGCACGTCGTCGTCGGCGTCGTCGATCGAGGAATCAAGTGCACGAGCAGCGGTTCTTCCGGTTGCGAAATCAGGCACTCGCCCGCGCCCTTGACGCCGACGAGAAACGGGAGCGGGTCGATGCCGAGTCTGTTTTGAATCATCACGTACCACTTTTCCGTCACCCCAAAATCGTGCGGCGCGGCTTCGCATCCCTCCATGACGTACTCGCGGGCCCCCATTTCGTTCCACTCTCTGTCCCACTCCCAGAGCGAAATCTCCACCGCCTTGCTCGTGACGCGCGACTTCCATCCCCATCCACACAGATACCCGGTGTTCGCGTCCACGTGCGGATGCGCGGTGAACGCTCGACCGCCCAGACCCGCGGATGATTCCAACATCGAACCGATCGGTTCCGGCAGACCGAGCGTGAAGTACTGTCCCGGTTCGAGACGTCCCTCCAAATCGTCCACGCCGCGACTCTCCAGCGTCTCGTCGTCGACGCGGATGGGCTGACCCGCCTCGTAGAGCGCCAACACGCGTCCACCCCACGCCAAAATGTTCGTGTTCGCCAGATTCTTCGTGTGTAAATCGAACGCGTTCGCGAGCGGTCCACCGTCGCGCATCGTGCCGAACGTTCCTCGAAACACCACTTTCCCCGCGTCCTCCTCTTCGACGAACTCTCGCGTGCGCACGTACCTGGACGTGAAACGCACCGACGTACCGTCCTCACCGAACGCGAAGCGCAGCGCCAGACCATCACCGTCCAACATGTGCGCGTACTCTCTCCCACCGCGCTCGAATAATCCCGGACCGATGCGATACAGCGTCCCCGCGCGCAACTCGTCCGGCGCGGTGCCGAACGCCGCGACGACGTCGTACGCGTGTTCACCGTCCGCGCTCACGTACGCGTGCGCCCAATCCGCGTGCGAGTAGACGCAATACCCGTGCGTCCGCGCATCGTTCAGGACGTCGACGTCCGCGCGCGCGCGAGGATCCCACGCCCCGCGTCGGCGTCCCCAGCCCAGCGCGCGTTCTCGTGGCGTCGAGCCGTCGTCTGTATCCGCACCGCTCGTCGTCGTCGAGACTCGCGTGCGCGGTGTGGACGCGCGCGGCGCACCGGCGAAACGGTGTCCATCGACGCGCGGCGCGCGCGCCCGAACCGCGCGCGCCATCGACGCGCGCGGACGCGTCCCGTGCGGTATGACGTCAGACGCGAAAAGTGACAACGACCGGTGCGCGCGGTGTGGTCACACCGCGACGCGACGGACGACGCCCGCGCGCGACGAACGCATCGGTCGAACGCGCGCGATGCCGCTGTTAGATTCCGCGAAACGTCGTCGCGCGCTCACGCGTGGGACGACACCGGAGGCTGGACCGGACGCGCCCGTGCTGTACTGGATGTCGAGAGATCAGCGCATCGACGATAATTGGGCGCTCCTTCGCGCGTGTGACGTCGCCCAAAAGCACGACGCGCCGGTGGTGATCGTCTTCAACTTGCTGACGAAATTTCTCGGCGCCGGTGCGCGTCAGTTCGGATTCATGCTCAGAGGCTTGCGCGAGCTCGAGCGCAAGGCCAAGTCGCTCAACGTCGCCTTCGCGATGACGTACGGGGACGATCCCGCGAAGGCGATCGACGAGTTCGCGAAGAAAATCGGCGCCAAGACGATCGTGTGTGATTTCTCGCCGCTTCGGGACGGATTGCGGTGGAGAAAAGAGTTGGCGGCGCTGTGCGACGCGCGGTCGGCGCACTGCGAGGAGTGCGACGCGCACAACGTCGTTCCGTGCTGGGAGGCGAGCGATAAGCTTGAGGTGGGCGCGCGAACGCTTCGCGGACGTCTGGCGAAGCGGTATTCGGAGTTTTTACACGGGTTCCCGGAAGTTCCGACGATGTCAGTCGCGTACGGCGGTCCCGCGATCGAAGAGGTGAAGTGGGACGCCGTTCTCGCCGAGGCGCTCGAGCGCGGCGCGGCGGTGCCCGAGGTCACCTGGGCCGTCCCGGGCGAGACGGCGGCGCGCGCCGTGTTGGACGATTTCGTCAACAACCGCATGCGATTGTACGAAAAACGCAACGATCCGTCCAAGCCCCAGGCGCTCAGTGGATTGTCGCCGTGGTTGCACTTTGGGCAAATCTCCGGGCAGCGCTGCGCGCTCGAGGCGAAGAAAGCCGTCGGCAAGGCGTCGCCGCCCGCGTACGATGCGTTTTTCGAAGAGCTCGTCGTTCGTCGCGAGTTATCCGACAACTTTTGCTACTACAGCCCGCAATACGATCGAATCGAGGGACAAAAATACGATTGGGCCAAGGACACGCTTCGTGCGCACGCCGGCGACAAGCGCCCGTACGTGTACACGTTGGAGGAGCTCGAACGCGCGAAGACGCACGATGATTTATGGAACGCGGCGCAGCGTGAATTGCGTTACGGTGGCAAGATGCACGGATTCTGTCGCATGTACTGGGCGAAGAAGATTCTCGAGTGGACGAAGTCCCCCGAACAAGCGCTCGAGTTTGCCATTTACCTCAACGATACGTACTCGCTCGACGGGCGCGATCCGAGCGGATACGTCGGGTGCATGTGGTCCATCGTCGGCGTGCACGATCAGGGATGGAAAGAGCGCGAGATTTTCGGTAAGATTAGATACATGGCGTACGACAGCACGAAGAAAAAGTTTAGCATTCCGGATTACGTCGCGAGGGTCAACGCGCTCGTCAAGGCGGCGAAAGCCGACTTCAAGTCGGGCGAGGCGTCTCGCGCGGCCAACCCGGGATTGTTCACGATTGACGTCGCGGGCGCGAAGAAGCGAAAAGCGGAGGCGTTGAGTTAATGACCGCGCGCCTCGCCTGGGCTGCCATTCTTTCGTATAGTTACAAATCTTTGTGTACAATTCATTAATTTCTTCTCATTTCTCTTCTCTTCGTCTCACACGACGTCGACGACGACAAACGTGTTCCAAAACCATCTCGTGATGGCGTGACTCATCAACCCAAGCGGACCGAACATGCAACACAACACGAGCGAGTGTCGCACCGGCACCGGCGCCACCAAATCACCCTCGCTCGCGCTGTATTTCGCCGCGTCCAAGTATACGAATCGCGCCACGAATAAATCCAACGCCACCAAGTGCACCCACGCGCTCGCCGCCGTCTCCGCCGTCGCCATGAACTCGCTCACCAGAGTGACGAATTGCGCCACCATTCCTCCCCGTCCAAAGTCTCCGAGCACGTTCCGCACCAAATCGAACACGTCCGCGCTCATAAACGACGCGTACGCCGCGCACAGATAACACGCGCCCAAAATCCAAAACGTCCCCTTGGACTCGACGAGCGCGGCGACGCGTCTCGATCGAGGCTTGGCGATCATGAGCGCGTACAGGGGCATGACGCACGCCGTGGCGATCGCGAACGTCGTCTCCGGGATCGGTCCGAGCGCCGCGTCGACGCGCGTCGACGGACGACGACGACTTGCCGCGCGTCTCGACTGACGATATCTTCGAGACGATAATGAAGAAATGGGCGTCGCCGCTCGCGTCGCGCTCGCGCGCGCGCACGGCGCGAACTCGCGACGCATGACGCGCACGAACGCGTCCCGTCGATGCGTCGTCGCGGTCGACGCGCGCGCGCCTCGCGTCGTCGATGACGTCGCCGACATCGTCATCATCATCAACAACCGCGCTCGGTTGTGTCGTCACACCATGTCGGACCTCTTCGTCGACGTCGACGCGAGCGCGGTGACGCCCGTGGAGAAGGCGTGCGCGTCGGATGCGTCCGCGTTCGACGCCGCGCTCGCGCGTCGATCGATGCGCGACGACGACGACGAGGGCGAGGACGCATCGACGTCGGTGCGCCGGTGCGCCGCCCCGCTCGATGCATTCATCGCGTCCGCGTGCGTCTCCGACGACGAGTGCGACGCCCTGATCGACGCCGCTCGACGCGCTGGATACACGTTTTGGCACGCCGACGCCGACGCGCCGAATCGACGGTCGTTTCGAAACGCGGACACGGTGGAGGTGGTGTCGACGCGCGCGGCGGAGGAACTGTGGCGACGACTGCGGGCGCACGTGACGCCGGAGATTACGATAGCGGGCGACGATGAGACGCACGGGGCGGGAGCGGCTGGAAAATGGGTGGCGCGAGGAATCAACGCGCACCTGTTGTTCAATAGGTACGAAGAGGGTGGACACTTTTCGCCGCACACGGACGGCGCGACGGTGGTGGATTTTAACACGAGGTCCATGTACAGCGTGTTGGTGTACCTGAACGATTGCGCGGACGGAGGAGAGACGGTGATGTTCGCGCCGCCGAAAGAGTGCGAACCGTCAAAATTTATTCGCGACGACGACGCGCGGTATCGATGGCCGAGAGAGTGGATCGCGGACGCGGCGCCGGCGAAACGCGGCTCGGCGTTGGTGTTTCGACAAGACATTCCGCACGAGGGCGCGCCCGTGGGACCGGGAGCTTTGAAACTCATCATACGCACCGACGTCATGTACGAGAGAGACCCACCGGCGTTCGCGGACGAGGTGGGATTGCGAGCGTACGCGTTACATCGAGACGCCGTGCGCGCCGAGGCGGACGGCGACGCGATGGAAGCCATGCGTCTGTTTCGATATTGTCGTCGTCTGTGTCCAGCGTACGCCGATTTCGTGGGTATATAGCGAACTAGTGAACCCCGATCGTCGTCAACACACCGTAGCTCTACTGTTGTAAACATACCGCGCGTTCGCGCACCCGGGTCCGAGCTCGAGGCGACGGCTTGAAAACAAGTCCCCAACACTGTGCGACGCCCAGAGAACGCGCGCGGTCGACCTCCCCCGCGTGAGCACCGCTCGAAACCCACCACTCGATCGAGATGCCCATCGGTGCGATTCAGCGCGCGCGCCTCGACGTGCTCACGCTCGGCGGTCACGATGGTTCGAAAGAGTTACGTTGCCACCGCCGCGATGACTCCACCTCGTCCGTCTCCTCGGCGCACATCGGCGCCTCCGAGCGCACGTGCGCGCAGGTACACTCGTACAAGTACACGTCTCCGCCGTCGACGACGTTCGAAAAGTTGTTTCTGGAGCGATGGTGGACGTACGTGGTGGAGCGGTGGTGTCCGCTGTGGGTGGCGCCAAACGCGTTGACGTTCGGTGGATTATTCTTCGTCATCGTCACGTACGCGATGATTTGGTCGACTTCTCCGGCGTTGACGCACGACGCGCCGACGTGGGTGTACGTCTTGAGCGCGGTGTTCATGTTCACGTATCAGACGGCGGACGGCATCGACGGGAAACAGGCGCGGCGGACGAAGAGCGGGTCGCCGCTCGGCGAGGTCGTCGATCACGGATGCGACGCCGTGTGCACGTGTGTGTACGGCATGATGTTTGCGGACATGCTGAGCGTCGGACTCGCGACGCCGAGCGCGAGAAGGGCGGCGGTCGCAATCATGACGGCGAGTCGTATTTTCTTCTCCGTGGACACCGTGGCGAGCACGTACACGGGAAGATTGCCGGTGAACACGACGTTTGACGTGCAAGAGATGCAAATATGCTTGCAAATCACCACCATCGTGTTTGGTTTCATCGGTAACGAGGGTTTGAACAAGTATCCGGTGTCGATTCCGTATCTCGGCGAACGCGGCGTTGGTCGACTCGCGGTCGACGCCGGCATCGCGTTCGGCGCGCTGTCTCGTGCTGGAACGTTTTTGCGCACCGTCACCTCGAAAGAGGTGCCACCACACTGGCCGAAGCACCGGAGTCCATCGCTCATCGCCGTGTTTTGCATCGCGTCGGAGATTTTCAACGGCGTATGTCTGTACTATGCGCCAAACTTGGCGCTCGCGCACGCGACGAGCATGCTCTTGTTCGCCGAGGCGGAGATGAGCATCATGCGACTCCGCGTCTCCGATCCGGATTGGCCTTTGTTTAACTGGTTGAGCGTGTTCATCATGGCCATGACGACGATGGTTCCGGTTGGGGACATGTTCACGGGCGGCGTTTTGCTCGGCGCGGCGCTGTTTTTGTTGATTCACCGAAGCGCGACGTTGGCGAGTCAAGTCACCGGTTGCCTCGGCATGCATTCCAACATCTTCCTCCTTCCTCCGAAGAGGGACTGATGACATACTAAAAACAATCCTCTCATGAACTAACAATAACTAGACACTAGCCGTCGCGTTGGCGACCAATCGTTTTAGTGAGTATCATTTCCTTTGACGTTTGAACACCGCAAACACTTCGATGTGATTCGTGGCGGGGAAAAATACGAACGATTCGTGGTGTGTCAGCGTCCACATACCACTCCCCACCAACTCGTCGGCGTCGCGCTTGAACGAATCGAATCCGCACGACACGTAAAGAATCGTTTCGAGGTCGTCGCTCAAATTCGACGAATCCGTGAGCACGCGGCGTAAACTCTCATCCAACCCCTTCCTCGGCGGGTCGACGACGAGCGCGTCGCAGTCTCGCGTCGATTCCACGGCAATCTTCTCAGCCTTTGCGATGTGTAAACTGACGCGTTTCTTCAACGACTCGTTCGGTAACTCGTTTCGCGTGCGTTCCCACGCCTCGGCGACGCTCGACGACGATTCGACGAAACGCACGCTTCGCACGTCCAGTTCTTCATTCGTGAGCAACGAAAAACCGATGGCGCCGACGCCCGAAAACATCTCCACCACCCTCGACCCTTTCGGCACGTGTCGAGGCATGCGTCTGAGGAGTTCCCCGTACGCCTCCGGATTGGCTTGCATAAAACTTCCCGGTAGGTAGTAGACGCGTTGCCCGCTCGGCGTTCGCAAAAACGTCATGTATTTACCGTAGACGTGCACCCATCCGGCGTGATTAAATATGACGTTCGATCGCGCGTCTTGTAAATTCACGCTCACCCCGCGCACAAACGCCCCGGCCCGTCGCGCGATGTCCATACAAATCTCCTCGTGTCGCCGCGTCAGCGTCTTGGCGTTGAAGACGAGCGAAATCGCCGCTCGCGCGTCTTCATCCGTTCCCGGATCCACCGCCTCGTCGCTGCACATCACCGTCTGCACGTATCGCAACTCACCTAAACCCGTGGTCTCATCGTACGCCGTCACCCCCAACGCCTCGCACGTTTCGCGCGTCACCGCCGCCGCCCGCTCGACGCCGACGTGCGACACGGGACACGTCTCCGTCGGCACGAGCTCGTGCGTGCCTCTCTTGAACAATCCGAGTGCGACGCCTCCCGACGACGACGCCGCGCGCGCGGCGAGTTTCGCCTTGCACCGCCACCGCGTCGCGCGGCCGCGAAACGTCTCGTGCGCGTCGTCGCCAAAGTACGCGCGCACGTCGGCGAGCACCGGTGGGTCGAGCGCATCGACGGCGTCGAGCGAGGTGACGCACCCCGAGCACGCGGGGAAGTGCGGACACGTGCGCGCGGTGGCGGAAGAGGAGGTCGACGCGCGCGCCGACGCGGACGCGCGCGCGACGACGCGCGGCGCGACGACACCGATGGGCGTACATTTGGGCGTCACCGGCATTTCGACGCGCACGTCGACATGTGCTGTACGGCGTCCGCGTCCGTCGTCGTGGCCTCCCTCTCGCGCGCGCGACCGACGACGCGCGATGGACGATGCGTCGTCTCGCGTCGCGTCGCGTCGTCTCGCGGCGTTCGTCTCGCGTCTCGCGCGCTGAGCGCGCAGGATGACACCGTCGTCGTCACGGGCGCGCTCGAGCGTTTGGCGCAGTGCGCGGCGGTGCGATTGCGAGAGAATGAGAAATCCGCGGGCGTGCGCGTCGTCGCCAGTCTTCCGCGCGAGGCGTTCGAGGGGGTGAAGAATCCGCGCGACGTGCGGTCGAAAGAGTTGGTGTATCCGAACGCGAACACGCTGGACATGCTTCGGGACGCGGGCGCGGAGCCCGTGGGCGAGGACGAGGAGGCGATGCGAGCGGTGTTGCGAGAGGCGACGTGCGTCGTGTTCGCCGAGGAGACGCCGAAAAAACTGCGAGCGACGGTGGAGGCGATGATGGCGAGAGTGGACGCGGGGGACGCGCCTCGGTTGCGTCGAGTGGTGCTCCTGTCTAGAATCGGCGTCGAGCGACGCGAGGAGGATCCGTGGAAGTACATGAATCGTAAGACGTTTCGAGGAGGTGCGCCGTTGGACGACGCGTGGGCGGCCGAGGAGGCGGTGCGCGCGCGCGCGGCGAAGACGGTCAAGGCGGGCGGCGTCGCCGACGGGTGGACGTACACCGTCGTTCGCACGGGCGAGTTGCGAGGAAACGGACCGACGAACGTCGTGTACGGCGATTACGCGCTCACGTTGGTCGATAACGCGTTCGACGTGCGCATGCAAGACGTGGAGGTGAAGAACGGCGATACCATGGGATCGGATTACACTAAACGTCTCAGCGCCGCCGTCTTCGCGAATCGCATGTTGACCACGTCTCGATACGACGTCTTGAACGCGGAATTCAGCATCATCTCCACCGGACCGGTGCCCCGCGAGCGACGAAAAGGGTACGATGTGGCCAAGGGTAAGAGTCCGCCGCCGGTGTCGGACAGAGAGCTTGACGAGCAGTTGGCGCCGGGAGACACCGACGGCGAACGCGTGCCCGGCGCCGTACCCGTGCCCGTGTGATTCCATTCATTCATCGAGCGAACGCGGCGTGCGCTGCGACAGTACTCGTCTATGTAACAATCATTCTCATCAATATTGTTAATCTCCGATCCGTCGTCGACGCCGCGCGATAGTCTTCCCTCGCGGCGCCTCTGCGTGAGCGCGCGCCGACGCTTACCGGTCCCCAGACGCGGACGCTCGCGGCGAGCGGAGGCTCGGTCCTCCGCGCGGCGCGGTGAGGAGACGATGATCGGCCTACACACGATCCTCGCTCCCGTGCTCTCGCGCCTGCTCAGTCGATACGTCGACGGCATCAGCGCCGAGACGTTGCGCATCGGGTTGTTGAGCCGCAAGCTCTCGTTGTCGAATTTCACCGTCAACGTCGACGCGTTGGACGAGTTAGCGCTCCCGTGTCGCGTCGTGCGTGTGCGTGTGGATGCATTGGATCTCAAGTACGCCGTTTTCGGTCGAGATCCGCTGCGCGCGACGATCGACGGGGTGGAAATCGAGCTGGAGTCTTTGGATGACTCGGACGCGACCGACGCGAGCGTCGACTTTGAAGACTTGCTCAGGCGTCGAGACGCGCGAGAGGAGATTATGGAGCAGATTTCGGACGCCGTGGTGTCGTCCGTGCGGTCGACGGCGTCGGAATCGTCGTGGACGTTGCTCGCGGGCGTGTCTGAGAGATTGGCGGTGGAGTTTCGGAGGGCAAGCGCGCGGTTCGTCGTCTCGAACGGCTCGAGGAATGCGTCGACGACGCGCGCGACAATGCGCGCGAGTTTCGAGAGGTTTACGATTAAGAGCGTCGCCTCGACGTCGGGCGCTCGTGACGAGGAGGAGGAGGAGGAGGAGGAGGACGTCGACGAGACCTTGTCGTCTCGAAAACGAGCCAAGACGGACGCCGTCGAGGTTTCTTTTAGCGGTCGAACGACAAAGAGGATCGAAATGGACGGTTTGTCCATCATCGTTGACGATGGAGAATCCGCGGAGCGCGACGTGATCGGACCGAGCGCGCGCGTGAGGATGGAGGCGCGTTTGCGTCGGCGCGCGGGACGCGCGAGATACGCATATCCAAACGCGTCAAAGTACGTGATGAACGTAGAGGTGAAGGATGTGATGGCGGTGAGCGTGAGCGCGAGGCAGCTCAAAATTATCAACACCGTGCGCGACGAGATCGAGATGTGGTCGAAGAGGAGAGCGCACGGTGAAATTAGACCTTCGAGTAAAGCTCCGATCGAGTGGTGGCGATACGCGGTGCGAGCGACGGTGCCCAGAGGCAGGCACAGACGCGAGCGATTACTGAGACAACTGCGACACGCTCGCGCGCAATTAGAGTCATACTTGGACGTATACATCGAACGAGCTCTGGGTAAAAAGATTACGACTCCGACGTACCTGCGGGCGTTCGAGTCGAGCCTCACCACGGACGACGTCGACTTGATCAAATCATTAGCCGATCACAAGGCAAAGAGACGTCAGGAACTGGCGGATGATGAATTTTGGATGTTTCCGACGGTCAACGCGACATACAGCGCGGCAGATGTTTCGGAAACGGGTGTGAGTGACGAGGGATTCAGATTTGACAGGACGCCGGGACCGGCGAGTTCGACAACGTCCAACAGTCTCACAAGTTACCTGTACGCCAAGAGCACCGGGTACATCAGTCGCGCGTACGGGTACGTCAAGTACGCCAATTCGAGCCCGCGCGAGGAGGACGGAGACTTCGCGCCGGCGATTGAAGTGCGAATCCCTGGAACGTGTTTCACGGCGCGAGGAGAATCCGGGAACGAGCTGAAGGTTGCGGCGAGAGGCATTTCGATAGCGCACGCGCCCGTCGTTCCGGATTCCGACGGCGTTACGAGTGAGACGATCGTGGAGATCGATGAGGTACTCGCCGATGATGTGAGCGGCGATGGAGGTAAACTGCTCCGGTCTCGCATGGATGACGAGCGCTCGTTTGTGACAATCAAGATGAATCCCGACGCGTGTCCCACCTTGGACGCGCCGCTGAGCGTGCACGTCAAAGTGAACCCATGCGTCGTCGCCGTGCACCCGTCCACGGTGAAGACGTGCCTACCGTTCATCGAGGCGCTGGAGACTCCGTTCATCACGAAATGGACGCAATCCGTGCTCGGCTTGAACCATCGCTCGCCGCGGTGCCGGATGGAAATCGTCAAGCACCTCGGCCGCGGCATGCGAACCAGTCCAATTTTGCTCGAGGTCGATTCGCCTCTATTTTTAGTGCCCGCGCATGACGCGTCGTCGAGACACTCCATGGAGAGCTCGGCGATGTTGGCGTTCGGCGTGAACAGACTGGTCATTTGTCAGGAGAACGGCGCGCGTTCTCGAGAGGACGCGTACGATTGCCTCGTCGCCGAGTCGAACGCGATGCTCGCCAAAGCTCTCGATGGAAGCGAAGCGTGGAAAGCGCTCGAGAAGATGACGAATCACATTCTGTGTAGCCGTAATGTCGTCCACGTCGATGGGGCGTGGATGACAGCCGCCAACTCGCCGAAGCCGATCGTCGCCGGTATGAATCTGTCGTTGGTGAATCTGCAAACGGCTTTCGATTCCAGCTCGACGATGATTGATCTCGATTCCGTCGAGTTTACTCTAACACCAGAAAGCCTCGCCGCGTTAGTGCACGCGGGGAACACGTTTACCGACGCGATGCCGGCGTCAGGCGCGACTGCCGAAAAGTCGCCGCCTTCGCCGATGGGCGTCGACGACCTCGGTGTCAGGTTTAAATCGGGTGAGCTCAAAATGAGTCTCCAAGACGGAAGTGATAGTCTATGTTACTCGATAGCCGACGCGGCGGTCGAGTTTAAGAAGACGATCGACGAATGGCGAATGAAATCAACCGTCGGCGTCGTCTCTGGCGCGCACGTCTCCGGCGCGGCGCGGACGGATGTGATGAGTTGTTCGGCTGATGCTTTTCTGAAAGCGCACGTGTGCTCGCGCATCGCCGGTTCGATCAACGTGGCGTCCATCGACGCGAGAATCACGCGCGGTATGCTCGATTTCGCCGATGGATTCCTTCGTCGCGCGCGAGGCGCGTCCTCGTTTTCCGGATGTCAACCGCATTCGAGCGCGCCGAGCGCGACGTCCATCAGCGAACGATTCGCTCGCTCGTGGGATCGTTTACAGGCGTTCGACATCGAAGATTCACCTTTGGTGTTTCTGCGCGGTGCCGTCGAGCCTATGTCGTTCAAATTGTTCGATGAACGCCTCGACGAAAACGCCGTCGCGGTGACGACGCGAGCCGTGGAAATCCGCGGAAACGCTTCGTTCGTGGAGTTAGAGTTGCCACAGGTGCTCTTGTCCGTGGTGAGCGAGAAATCTACGACGTGTGTGTCTTGGCTCGAAGACGTGCACGTGAAACACTCGGTCGTCGCGGCGAGCGCGACCGACGTGAACGTGGGCGCGCTCGGCTTCGAGGTGACGCCGGATGTCGTTCGTCGAACGTTTGCGATGATGGCATCCCTTCCGGATTTGACGTTTCCTTCGAGCAGCGCTCACGCGCCCTCGAGTGCACATAATGCGGAAAAAACTACCCCGTCGGTTCCGAACGTTCAAATGGCTCTGAAAACGGTCAGGTTGATCGCCAGGGATGAAGACGAGGCGTGTCTCGCGCTCGCCGACGTCGTCGCGACCGTGAGCGCCGCCGGTGACGACGCGTGCGTTGCCGCGCTCAACGTGGGCACGATGGACTTCACCATGTCGAGACTTGGCGATTCCGAGCGATGCGTTCGATTGTTGAAAATATCGAGCGAGGATGTCGGCGCTTTGAAGTTTGACGTAGAGTACGCCATCGTTCCCGGCGCTAGAGACCGAGTGAAAGCGGACGCGCGGGTCGGCGACGCGTGCGTCGAACTCTACGCACCGAGCATCATCTGTTTCTCGAACATCTTACAGCGCATCGCGCGCGAGGTCCCGCCGTCGCCGTCGCCGTCGTCGACGACGCCGTCACCGTCCGGCGTATCCGATTTTCCGACGATTTCCGCGAATTTTGCCACCGGAGCCTTCGTCGCGCGACTTCCGTGGAGATCCGAAGTGGAGACGCACGCGCCTCTTCGACGAATCTTCCTTCGTACGCGTCAATCGGCGACGCTTCGCGACTTTGCGCCGGGCGCGGGACTCGACGCGTCGTTCTGTCTCGATGAATTACTTCTCGAGACGGGGTACGTCAGGGACGAGGACGACGCCGACGCGTCTTCGGTGATGTTTACGCTCGCTGAGGTCAAGGGTGCGCGCGCCGACGTCGTCGCGCCGGAGTCGACGCCGAACCACATTGGACGACACGCGATGCCTCGCGTGCGAGTGTCCGTGGACGACGTGCGCTGTAGCGCGAATGAGGTGTCGTTGCATTTGATGAGCGAAGTCGCGGCGCTGACGATTGCGCAACCCGTGATGTTGGACGCCATCGAGGCGTACGAGCAGTTACCGCCCGCGCCGACGCCGTACGTTTTCGAGGCGGAAGTAAGCGTTGATTTCATGAGTTTCTGTCTTGAACACGCGCAAATGCGCGTCGCCGTGCCCGTCGCGCAGGCGATGATCACCAACCTGCGCGCCGACGTCAAGAGTTGTCGCGAATCCGTCGAGGCGAACGTCTCCACCGATTTCTCGGTCGAGTATTCGCACCCGGTGAAGTCCGCGTGGGAGCCAATCGTCGACCCGACGCGCATCACCGCGTCGGCGACGATGACGCCGTCGTTTCGACCGACATCGGTGAGCGTATCCGTCGAATCCGGCGTCGAGTTGACGATTTCGCACAACGTCTACGAGGCGATGCTCAAGGCGCAAGTCGTCCTCGACGCCGCGCGCGCGCCGATCGTCGATCTCGAACAATCGACGACGTTCGGTCCGTGTACGTATCAAGTGACAAACGCCACCGGTTTCGACGCCGAGTACGAACTCTCGCTCGCCGTCGCCGACGGCGCGGTTTCGGCGGGACGGGACCGCGTCCCGTCGGGGGCGACGAAGACACTCTTCTTCGCCAAGGCGCGAGACGCGCGCGCGCGTGCATCGCATCGCGTCATCGAACACGGCGACTCCTATTGGGCTTCCCCGATCGATGACGACGGCGTGTACGACAACGACGACGACCGAGTTCGCGGAGCCGCGAAGGAGTCCGAACGCGCGAGACGCGTCTCGGTGCGTTTCCCAAAAATGGACGCCAACACCGAAGATTCAATCACATTTGTCGATTCGGACCGAGACCAAGGTCGCACCACGCGCACCGAACTCGACGCGCGTCTCGACGACGGCGCACACGCGCGCGTCGTCGCTGAAGTCGGTCCGTGCGCTGACAGAGTCAACCGGTACGAATTACTCCTTCGCTCAGACGTGTGCGTCTTGAATGGGACCGAGCGTCCGATTATCATGTGCTTTCAACGAAGCGTGGCGACGACGGCGACGGTGTTCGGGCCGATTCCCCCGTCGGAGAGCGTGTGGCTTCCGATTCAGTTGTGTCGCGCGCGTAAAGTGCAGTGGCGCGCGTGTTTGCCGAACGAAGACCTCGGCGGCGCGTCGACCGTCGACGGCGACCGATCGACAGACGACGCGTTCGGCCACGAGTCACCGCTTTTGAGTCCGCTGCGCAAGAGTCATTCGTTGAGATCGCCGTCGCGTGGGCGCGAAACGCGCGCGCACAATTGGAGCACGCACGTCGATTTTCGAGAGTTGCTCGCGAGAGACGAAGACGTCGCCATGGACGCGTCATTGTGTTCGACCGACGCCGAAGACGGCGTCGGTGCCGCACGTCCGTACGCGTGCGCGTTTGCCGTGCATCGCGACGAGGATTTGATGCGCACGCAGTTGATCGCGTGCGCGCCGCTCAAGTTTATCAACACGTTGCCCGTACGCGTCGAAGTTGCGTGCGCGTCCCGGGATGCGTTCGGTCGGGACGGACGCACCGAATCGATAATCATCCCTCCCGGATCCTCGACGCTCTTCTCTGAGATTCACCCCACGTGGTCGGCGTCCGTCGTCGCGCGCGTCGCCGGGTACACGCCGTGCGACGAGGTCGTCGTTCCCGAGTACGCGCCGTCGCTGCTCAAGGCGAGACGACGACGGAACGGGGAGATTTTCCACGTCGATCGCGACGTGACGCCCGTCGATCGCGACGTGGAGACGTCTGCGAGTCAAAAAGTCGCGCTACGGTTTTCGTTCGACTTGGACGAAAGCACGCGAGTGCGAACCGTGCGCTGCGCTGCGCCGCTCGTCGTGTTGAATTCGACGGCGTGCGCAGTGGTTTTGGAGGACATGTTGTACGGCGCCGAGACGGAGGAGTGCGCCGAAGAGAAGATGGAGGAAGACGACTACGATGCGCGAGAGGACGAAAAGATGACACCTCGAGCGACGGCGGCGAACGAGCTTTCGCCGCTTCCGCAGCGACTCTTCGTCGAGGACGCCTTTGGCACGCCGTCGTCGGCGTCGCCGTTCGCGCGATTGGCGCACAGTCAAGAATCGCGGCGACCACCGCCACGCGGCGCGACGTCCGCGTCGAGCGTGCACACGCCGACGAGTCCGTTGTTGCAGCGTCAATCGTCGCTGCGATTAAACGCCGAGACTATCACGTTTCTGACGCCGGCGACGCCGGGACAAGTCGTTACGCCGGAGATGGGAGCGGCGGACGCGTCGACGACTCCCCGCGACGAGCGCGAATCCACGCGCGCGACGCTTCTCGGGAGTTCGGCACACTGGAGTCGATTCGCCACGCGTCGACCTCGCGTGCGATTACGTCTCAAATCCAGTCGCGCGTGGAGTAAACCGTTTCGAGTGGACGCCTCCGGCGTCGTCGTCGACGTCGGCGTCCCGTCGAGCGCGTCGAGCGGTCTGTACGAATACATGTTCACTGCCGCGGCGTCCACGTCGTCCACCGAGCGCGCGTGCGACACGGCGCAGTTGCGCGTGCGACACAAGTACGTCGTCGAAAACACGCTCGACGAGGCGCTGTGGATCAGACACGGGGGCACCGAACGCGTCGATTTCCTCCCGCCCGGCGCGCGGATTCCGCTTCGATGGTTTCACAAAAATGCCAAGACACCCAAGACGATCATGTTTCGTCCCGAGCGCGGCGCGTTCGAGTGGTCAAAACCCGTGCGCGTGCCCGACCACGCGGCGTCCATGCTCAAGATGCGTCGCATCGGGGACGAACGACACGGACACGCGGAGACGATGGTGGTGTCGACGCTCGAGCGAGAGGACGGCTCGACGGACGTGCGCGTGGCGCGTCTCTCCGAAATAGACGGCGCGCTCGGGATGCACGCGATTGAGAATCGCTCGAACGCGTCGATTTGGTACCATCAACTCGGCGCCGAGGACGCGCACGCGACGCTCGCGCCCGAGGAGAGCGACGAACGTTTAATCGAGGACGCGTCGCTTCCTCGCGCTCTCGTCGTCGGTCGCGGCGCGTCGGCGTTGGGCGAACCGATATCGTTGGACGTCGCGCGCGAGTCCTCGATCACCGTCGTCGCGGCGAATCGCGAGTGTTTACGAATCACAGTCGCGAGGGACGGACCCGTGTGTCGCGTCGTCGTCGAGGACGCGACGAGCGCTCGAGTCGTCGGGACGCCGCAGGGACGCGCTCCGAAACTTCGCGGCGCGAGAGACCCGGAGAAGACGCATCCGCCGCTCGACGTGAGCGTCAAGCTCGGATGGATCGGTGCGAGCGTCGTGCACGGTCACGAAGAGTTACTCTACGGCCGCGTGCGCGGTCTCGTCGTCAAGGCGCTCGCGGATGACGTCGAATGTAAAGGCGCGGTGAGGTGCGACGAGATTCGGTTCGATCACACGAGCGCGGCGGCGAAACGACCCATCGTCGTCGCCGTCCCGGATAAAACGTGCGAACGCGGTCGACGCGCGCTCGAGGTACACGTGCGCGGATTGACGCGCACGCTCAACGGGTTACCGGTGATTCGTTCGTTGAAGATTGATTTGGCGCCGGCGTTCGTCGATTTACACGACGAATTGATTCAATCCGTCCCGCTCGCCGTCGACGCGTGCGCGCGGCACGCCGAGTTATTACTTCCGTCGTCGACGACGACGCACGGCGCGTCGACTTCCGCCGCGCGCGCGTGGCGCGACGCCGACGACGAATCTTCGACGACGGCGGCGTATTTACAAGAACTCATCGTCAACGACGTCGAGCTCGTCGTGTCGTTTTCCCGTCTCCCGGGATTACACGTCGCCGTTCGATCCTTGGCCGGCGTCGACCGCGCGCGTCTCCGTTTGCGTGGATTTCACATGAATCAACCCTCGCTCACGGCGATGGACGTCGGGACGATGGCGGCGAGACACTTTGGCAAGGAAGCCGTCGTCGTCGCGAGTTCGCTGTGGGCGCACAATTCTCTCCTCGGCGATCCGCGACGTCTGTGGAACGACATCCTCGAGGCGTTGGACGAGGTACACCGAGGTTCCGTCGTCACCGCGATTCCACGCGTCATCGCCGCGCTCACGCACGCCTTGGCGCGGTCAGGAGAGACGGCGCTCTCGCAGGCGAGAGACGTCGTCGAGGGTTGGCTCGAGGCGTTGGAGGAAACCGCCGCGCGCCGACGCTTTGAGCTTCGCGCGAGACGGTTAGGCGACGTCGACGAACACGCGCGACGAGCGTCAATCGGGTTCATCGCCAACGCCTTCGAAACCATCGCGCGCGCTGTGTTCGATGTCATCGAAGGACCGCTCGCTGGGTTAGAGGCGGGCGGCGCGCGAGGCGCGGTGGGCGGATCGCTCGTCGGCGTCGCGAGCGCGGCGACGCGCGTCTTGGCGGCGATGCTCGACGTCGCCGAAGTGAGCGCGAGACGATTGCGCGTCTTCGCGGTGACGAAACCACCGGTCGGTGAATACATGCGTCCGCGTCGTCCGTTACCGACGTCGTACGCGGAACCGATGCGTCCGTATCACCTCGCCGAGGCGGCGGGCAGAGAGGCGTTGGCGCGCGCCGCGCGGCTCTCGGAGGATGAACGGTTCGTCGCCGCGGCGTCGCTCGCGTGGCCGTCGCACGAAATGTGCGTGTTGACGAACAGGGAATTGTTCATCGTGAATCGCGCCGAGAGGGCGCGTCCGTACGCGCGGACCATCGTGCGATTCGCGGACGTGCGCGGCGTCTTGAGAGACGGCGCGCGGGTGACGGTGTACGCGACGCGCGCGCGCGAAGCGATGGGCACACCCATCGCGCCGACGAGAAGCGTATTTGCGCGCGCGTACGGATTCGCGTCGTCCGTGTTCGGGTACGATGTGCCGTTTCACGACGCGTCGCCGTCGTTCTCGTTCGCTGGGGAGGAGAAGGCGTCGGAACCGACGTCCGTCGTCGCGCGATGCGCCGACGAAGACGCGGCGAGATGGCTCGCGAGCGCGCTCTCTCCGTTCGTCAACGCCAACGCGCGCGCGGGGGAGAGAGTGTAGAGCGAATTAGATAGACTTTCATTTACACGTGTACGTAGCCAATAGTGTAGTAGTACTTTAGCGCTAGATTTCCGACGCCGACGCCGCGGTTATATCGGAATTCGCCTGCGCCGCGCGTTTCGCCGCGTTTTTCGCCGCGAGCTCAATCATCCACTGCGGCTTTTCCACCATCGGTGCCGGTACCGCATCCTCGCGCCCCGCGCGGCGTTCACCACCGCTCTCCACCTCGGACGCCTCGCCGTCCGCCTCCGCACCGCTGCTCGGGAAATCATCTCCGTCCGCCGTCGCCGGGACGTCTTCGTCGCCTTCGGGCGTCTTCGTCTTCACGCCCACCTTTTTCAACACCCCGCGAAGCTCCCCGATCGCATCGCTCATCCCACCCATTCCCGGGAGCGTGTGTCCGCGCTTCGGCACGTACCCTCGTCGCGGTTTCCCCTCCTCGTCGAACATGTCCTCGAACGTCTCGTCGGCGCCCGTCGCGTCCCCGCCGACGTTTTCGCCCTCCCCCCCGCCGCCGCCGACCACCGCGCGCATCGTCTCCTCCCGCGCGCGCGCGACATCCACGAACGCATCCCCGGCGTGTTCTCGAACCGCGTCCGACCACGCGCGCAATCGCACCGCGACGTTCCCCGCCAGCGTCGTCCCGCGCACGACGCTCAGCGATCGACACGATTCATCCGCCGCTCTCGCCTCATCCCGCGCGCGCTCGAGTTCGAGCGCGCACGCGCGCATCTCCCGCGCCAGCGCGTCGACGTCTTCGATCGACCACGGCATGTCGATCGACGCGCGAACCGACCGACCGGCGTCGACGTCGACGCGCGTCCGCGAGTGTCGTTCGATCCATCGACCCGTCTTTCGTTCGCATCACCGAGAGCCACCTTTGACCAATCATGACTCAAGAATATAGGGACTCCTCGCGCGAGTACCGTTACCGCATCGTCGTCGTCGTCAGTCGACGCCGCGCGCCTCGCGCCGCGCGCCGCGTCTCGCACGCCTCGACCGATCGCCGCGACGACGACGCGCGATCTCTCACCATGCGCGTCGCTCGTCGGCGCATGGTTCGCGCCGTGCGCGCCTTCGTCGCCTTCATCACGTGCGCCAAAGAGGCGGAGGACGAGAGCGCGACGCCCGAGACGATGAATGCGCAGTTGGAGAAGATTCGTAAGTGGAAGCGAAGCACCGGGAGCGCGTCGCAGTTGCGGAAGCTATTATTCACCGTGAACGCGTGGTTGCGAGACGAGACGTCGGAGACGCGGTGGGGGAAACATTTTCAGAGGACGCAGGGGAGTTTTTTGAGAGAGACGTTGCCGACGCTGTGTCGGGCGAAGGAATCGGTGGTACAGATTGAGGCGTTTAGGATCGTCGAGCGACTGGGGACGTACGATGAGTGCGCGGGGGTGTTGGCGACGAAGGAGATGTTTAAACTGTGCGTGAGCTTGATCAAGGGAAATGGGAAAGATTTGACAAAGGCGGCGAGCGGAGCGTTGACGACGCTGGTGAACCACGACGATACGCGGTTTTTAGCGAGCGATGAGGGATTGGACAAGGCGATGACGACGTTGATCGCGGAGAAAGGGTTGGCGGTGCGGACGAAGCGGAACTGCGTCGTGACGTTCGCGAGAATCGCGGATGATCCCGAGGTGGCGTCGTTGATGAGCGCGAAGAATCCGGAACAGTTGCTCAAGAATTTTTTCAACTTTGTCGACAAGACGGACGACACCGACACGGAGAAGTGGGCGCTGATCGCCATCGCGCGATTAGCGCTGAACGATGATTTCAGTAATCTGTTGGAAAAGAAGGGTTACATTCCGTTTTTGTTTGAGCTCTCGAGGGATAAAATTCCGGCGCGAAAATTATCCGCGGCGTTGGTCATCGCGCACTTGGCGAGGAATAAGAATTTGCGGGAGACGCTCGTCAAGTATCGCGCGATTCAGTTGTTCTGCACCATGGCCATGAACACGTCTGAGAGAATCGACATGGCGGAGATGCAGCTCGTCGCGGCTCTGGGATTGCGAAACTTGGCGTCGAATTTTGATTTGCGCGCCTTGGCGGGACGCACGGGCGCCATCGCGGCGTGCATCTTCATGCTTCGTAGCCCTCAGGAAGAAGTCCAACGCTTCGCCGCGTTGGCCATCTCGGAACTGGCGCTGTACGAGCCGAACGGTAACAAGTTCTGTAAGAACGGTGCCTTGAAATGGATCGTACGACTGGCGCGAACCGGCGACGTGCGCTCCGAGACGGCAGCCATCACCGCGCTCTCCAACTTGCTCTTGACGCCCGAGAATCAGTCAATCATGATCGCAGAGGATGGCACGAAACTGGTAGACGTGTTGCAAAACTCGAGAAATCCGCGGGTGGCGCATCTCTCCAAACAATTGCTCAAGCGGCTTCGCATGGCGAAACTTCGCGCGGCGTGTAAATTCGCCGCGCGCATGAAGGCGACGGGCAACATGCTGATAGACCAAGGGGTGACGATCGGCGAACCCTGATGTAGGAGTAGATTATTTAGTGGATGTATATCTCTACGTGACAAACTAGTGAGCTATGTGTGTTCAAATGTTGGTATAAGTCGTCGTCGCGCGTAAAAGAAGGCGCGGCGGCGGTTCGGGTAGTCCGCGCGCGAGCGCATCGATGGCGATGCGTACACACACGTGCCAAGATGACAAAAAGAAACAAAATCATGTTTCGTCGTGCCTCTTAAATCAATCACGCGTCCACCGAGAGCGCGTACACGCCATCCGCTGACGATTTGCGACACTCTGGACACGTCCAATGCTTGTGCTTGGTCACCTTGGCCGCCGTCTCGCCGACGCACTCCGGATGAAACCAATCATCGCACCGCCCGCACTCCACCATGAGCCTATCTGGATTGTACGGTTCCGAACACACGCAAAACACCGGCACCGCCTCCGGTCTAAACTCTCCTCGAGAGCTCCTATACAAGAAGCGCGCGTAAAAATCGTACTCGCTCACCGCCTCCAACCTCTGATACTCTCGCATCGAGTGCACGGTACACTTCCCATCGATCGTGTTCACGCTCACCCAATCGTAATGATCGCTCGCGAACAACTCTTTCACCCCGTGAAACCGTTTCCTCCCCCCTCGCGTCTCCTGCGGCCGATAGTACCAACACAGTCGCGCCTTGGCGACGTCGTCCTCCACCGCCAAGCTCACGATGCGTCCGATGTAATGGTCGCTCGATCCCGGCGCCTTGACGAGGACGGTATCGTTCACCTGAAACACGTCACCACCGATCACGACGCGCGCCACCTCTTCGCTCGTCGTCTTTCCCGCCATGGACATCGTCGTCGTTCGCGCGCGCGCGTCGTGACTCCTCTCTCTCGCGCGCGTCGTGACTCCTCTCTCTCGCGCGCGTCGTGACTCCTCTCGCGCGTCGACCGAGACGGAGACCCGCGAGAGACGTCTCTCGACGCGTCCGCGTCGCTCAAACGCGCGGCGCCGTGTGTCGCGCGACGCCGACGCCGACGCCGACGCCTCCGTCTCGGTCGGTCGAGGCGAGGTCGAGGGTGAGCCTCCCGGAGATTTTGCGACAGGGGGACTTTCTTGAGTCGTGACTCGTCGAATGACCTCGGCGGTTCCCGGTTCGAACCATTCCGCACCGAGTCTCGACGCCAGCGCGCGACGCGACGCGACGCGACGGTGGACGACGCGCGATCGGTGATTGGTGATTTTTTGCGCGCGCGTCTCTCGCGCGCGGGGCGTCGGTGACGATGCCGTCGTGGTTGTTTTCGTCGAGGAAGAAGAAGCGTCGAGACGCGGAAAAGATGAAGATGAAGACGACGACGCCGACGCGTTCGAGCGACGGACGCGCGTCGTCCGAGACGACGGAGAATGATGACGATCGCGAGACGTTGGTGTCGGATTTCGTGGACGCGCTGCGACGGGACGGAACGCTCGAAAAGTTGGAGACGGCGGCGCGGAGATTCGCCGTCGATACGAGTCGAGACGTCGAGGCGTTTCGCGGATCGTCGACGGGCGATCGACGCGAATCGAGACGACGGGCGATGGATCGCGAGCGATATTCGATGTCGTCGTCGTCGTTGGAGACGGCGACGGCGACGACGACGCGAACGACGACGACGGCGCAGTTGCTGACGTATCTGGACGCCGAGGAGGATCGGCGATCGAGCGGCGTCGTCGCTCCGGCGAACACGGCGGTGCGTCTGGACGGCACGTCGTCGACAACGTCGTCGTCGGTGGCGCTGTCGGCGTTATCGACGGGATCGTACGACGCGCGCGCGGCGACGAACGCGGTGCACGAGGTGTGGGAAGGCGACGGCGACGGCGACGCGCGCGCGCCGATTTCGGGCACCGTCGGCGGCGAGATGACGATCGAGGCGGCGCGCGTACGATTGAGCGCGCTTCGCGTCGTCACCACGCCGAGCGATGAAGATTCTGATTCACCGCATCGCACGCCGCCGAGAGTCACCGAGCGTTTGAACGATTCGCTTCGCGCGATTCGCCTCTCCGCGAGCGCGTCTCGCGACGATTTGACGTCGCCGATCGTCGCCGACGAAGGATTTGGAAAGCTCTTCCCCTCGACGTTGCGATCACAGATTCACGACGCGCTCTGCGAAGCGTCGCCGGAGAGCGCGAGAGAAGAAGATTCGATCGATGCGTTCGCGTCTTGGTTGGAGATGTTGCACCTTCGATTATCCAAGCTTCCGTGCACGCCTCGATCGGCGTCGTCGCATTGGACAATCGGTTTACACTTGCTCAGATCGGTGGATCACGAGTGTCAAACGCTCGACGCCGAGATCGCTCGTCTCGCCTTTTTTGCGGACGCCATCGAGCGCGAGGTGGCGGAAAAGACGCGAGCGGTGCAAAACCTCATCGCTGAAGTTCCGTCGCAGCGTTTGCAGACGGCGCTCTCCGAGTTGCATCGATTACATCTCGAAGCCGTCGCTCGCGAAAACCACGTGTCGCAACTCGAGGCGCAGCTCGCGCGCTTAAACTCGATCCTCGACGATCCTCGTCTTCGAGGTCCACCGGAGACGCCGAACGATGCCTTTGAGTACGCGTGCGCGCTCTGTCTCGAAGGAAGACTCTCGCAGCGATGACGGACGGCGACGCTCGAATCGAACGACAAAACACCCGAACGACGAAAAAACCAAACGAAACTGTATGAATACGTGGCGTGCGTGTAAGGATATGTAACCTATATTGACAACTACTGACGACACGATCGCGCGATCGAAGAGCCGGGCGTTGCTCAACTATCGTTGAAGTGCACGCCTCCGGCGTTGAACACCACCCAAAACGTGCCGAGCATCAAAGAGATGATGGTCGTAAAAGAGAGCACGATCACGATCTGACCCAACGATGGACGCGGTAAAGACTCCAAAAGCGACTTTTTCTCCTCCTCCACCGGTTTCGTCTCCTTCTTCTTCGCCGGCGCCGATCCGTACAGCGCCGCGTCGGGCTCGTTGAACGGATTCTTCACCGCGCTCGACCCGCCGAACGGTGACTTGGCCGCCCCCGGCGCCTGCGCAAAGGGCGATCGCGCCTCCGCCGCCCCGAACGGACTCTCCGTCGACGCCTTCGGCTTCGCCGCGCCCGCACCCGCGCCGGGCGCCGCCCCGAACGGACTCGCCGGCTTGCCTCCGCTCGCCGCCGCGCCGAACGGACTCGCCGGCTTCGCCCCCGGCGCGGCCTCAAACGGCGATTTCGCCCCAGTCTTCGCGTCAAACGGCGACGAATTCCTCACCGCATCCGCCTTATCCCCGAACGTCGACGGTAAAGGTTTCGGTTTCCACCGCTTCGCCTCGGCGTCCGCCTCGGCGTCCGCCTCGGCGTCCGCCTCCCCATCCGCGCGCACCACCACGACGCGTCCGCGTCCACGCCCCGCACGCCGCGACCGAACCGTCGCGCTCGTCGCACCGATCGTCGCACCGATCGTCGTCGTCGCGCGCGTCGCCATCACCGCAAACATCGCCTCAATAATCCACCCCTTCTCTCTCTTCTATCCACTCTCGAGGACGATGCGTCGTTCACGCGTTCACGCGTTCGTTCGTTCGTTCGTTCGTTCGCGACGACGTCGACGACGAGAGAGTTTCGGAAATCTCACGACCGGTCGATCGACGCGTCGAACTCTGCGACATCGCGTCGTCTCGTCGCCGTCATCCATCAATCGTCATCCGTCGTCCATCCATCCATCCACCACTAAACCCTAAACCCCCGGGGGACGCATACCGATAAAACACACACACACCGCGAACGCCACCCACACTACGAATGACGACACCGATCCACTGATCCACCGATCACGACCCACGCCGAGTCCCCCCACCCACCACGGGAACACTGGGAACGATGGATTTCACCTCCTTCAAAACCATCCTTCCTCGGACTATCAATACGTATTGTGTACCCTTTTGACTCCATCACACGACCCAAAATACACACACCGAACGCACGGTGGACGCGCGTCCGCGCCGTCCGCGCCCTTATCCGCGCGCGCGTCGTCACTTTACGCACGCCTCGCGCACACACCGCGAGCGATGTCCACGACGACCACGGTGCGCGTGACGATCGATCTCGCGCGTCGTCGCGTCGCGTCGTCGCGTCGCGTCGTCGAGGGGAGGACGCGCGCGCATCGTGCGCGCACGCGTCTCGTCGAGGGGTGGGGACGCGCGAGGGTGGGCGAGTGGAGTGAACGAATGAATGCGTGATGTCGCGGCTCGACGCGCGTGGGGGCGACGTGCGACGCGCGAAGTTCGTGAGAGGGTGGTGATGATCCGTGCGTGTGTTCGTTCGGACGATGACTGACGGTGGGTGACGACGACGACGCGCAGATGAGAGCGGCGACGGCGACGCGATGCGCGCAGCGCACGCAGACGGCGACCAAGCGCCGCGCGGCGGCCAAGCCGGTGCGACGCGACGTTCGCGCGCACGAGTACGGTGCGTCCTCGACGTCTTTTTACACGACGACGGAAAAGCAAGATTCGTACCCGAGCTTGGATAACATCTTGGAGAAGCACTGCGCGGACGCCAAGTTGCGCAAGGTCATCGTGGAGATGCTCGATTGCTGCGCCGACATCACCGAGGCGTTGCGCTCGGCGCTCGTGACGGTTGAAGGCAGCGCGAACACGTTCGGTGACGCGCAGCTCTCCGTCGATGTGATCGCGGATAACCTCATGTGGGATTGCGTGAAGAACTCTGAGGTTGTCGCGTACGGCGCGTCCGAGGAAGAGCCGGAAATCGTGCAGTGCAACCCGAACGGCGAGTACACCGTGTGCTGGGATCCGCTCGATGGTTCCTCCATCGTCGATAACAACTGGGCCGTCGGTACCATCATCGGTATCTGGGACTCCACGTCCGGTACCGGTGCCGACGGTTTGCTCGGCGCCACCGGCCGCGACCAGCGCACGTCTCTCGTCGCCCTCTACGGTCCGCGCACCACCGTCATTGTCGCCCTCGACGACGGCGTCTACGAGTTCTCCTACGGCTGCACCCCGGAGGGTTGCCAGCTTCCGGACGGCTCCTTCGAGCCGTGGATCTGCTCCCGCACCAACATTAAGATCAACGAATCCTCCAAGATCTTCTCCCCAGCGAACATGCGCGCCGCGCAAGACACCGAGGGCTACAAGAAGCTCTTGGACTTCTACATGGACGAGCGTTACACCCTCCGTTACTCTGGCGGTTTGGTGCCGGATGTCTACCAGCAATTCACCAAGAACCAAGGTGTCTTCTCCAACCCGACCTCCGCCAAGTCCCCGGCCAAGCTCCGCCTCGCGTTCGAGGCGGCGCCGTTCGGTTTGCTCGTCGAAAAGGCTGGCGGTAAGACGTCCGACGGCGTCACCGGCGGCTCTGTCCTCGACGTGCAAATCAACGCCGTCGACCAACGCACCCCGCTCTGCATCGGCTCCGCCAACGAAGTCGACCGCTTCAACGCGACCGTTCTCGGCAAGTAAGCTTTCGCTCTCCGACGTGTGATTTAATACAATTACCCTTTTTCCAAAGCCGCTCGTTGTTACAAAGTCTCCGTCTCTAAAGTCTCGCTCACGCCTCGGGCGCGATGAGTTGACTCACGACGACACGCGTCATCCCGCTCGCGTGCGCGTGTTTCACGTATTGAATGAACACGCGTCGCTCGTGCGCGTCGCCCGTCTTCGGGTCCATCACCGAAAAGACGTCCGACATTAAATCCTTCACCGTCTCGATGCCTCGCACGCACTCCTCCTCCGTCGCCGTCTGCGTGTAGCCGTCCTCTCCCTCGTTCGCCGCGAGCGCCCTCGCGAGCGCGCACGAATCGACGCGTTTCTTCACGTTTTCCCCGTGTCGCGCCGCGTTCGGGCCGACGTACCGGTGCCACCACGGACGTTTCCGTCGAAGCGCAAAGGCGAGCTTTGACTCGAGAAGCGTCCTGAGATAGCGACGATCGCGACACCGAAAGAATGGATTCAATCGCCTCTCCACTCGAAACGACGACGGCATCGTGCTCATGTTTTGTCGTCGATGCAAGAGTACGGCGTAGAAACAATTCGCCGTCATCTCATCCTTTGGATCGATCGCCTTGGCGAAGCGCAAATTCGTATCCATGTATTCGTGCCCGCTGTACACGAGACAGTCGTCCGGAACGTCCGCGAGTCGCGCGTGTAAATTGTCGTAACAATCTTTCGATCCACCGTGGAAAAACGCACCGACGCTTCCGTTAATAATGGCGTCGCCGGTGAACGCGGCGCGCGCGTTCGACAACGTCGTCGCGCCTCGCGCGTCTCTCTCGTCCTCCGCCTCGTCTCCGAGCACGCTGTACACCACGTGTCCTCTCGTGTGACACGGCACGTGCGTGATCAACACGCGCGTCTTACGTCCCACGCGCACGATGTCCCCATCTCTCGCCTCAACGTTCGCTCCGTGACACGCATCCAGCGCGTGTCCGTACACGCGAAGCGTTATTCCGCCGTTTTCTTCTCTCTTCATCATCTCGACGAGCGCCGCGTTCCCGCCCGCGTGATCGTGATGTTTATGCGTCGTCAACACCGTCGTCAACGTCGCTTTCAATCGTTTCACCGCGCGCATCATCGCCTCCGGATCTGCCGGATCGATCGCCGCCGCCTCTCTCGTCTCCGTATCCACGACGACGTACGAATAATTGTCGCGTAAAAACGGCACCGTCGCCACGACGCACGACGTCCCGCACGCCCTCGGCGCTTCAATCTTCGAGTGCGCCGGCTCATCTCTCGACGCGTCGATCATCTTCCCGTGCACGTACCTCCCCACTCTCGACGCGTACACCGCGTACCCGACGTCGAACGCACGACGCGAGAGAAACTCCACCAACCCGCGAGGCGCGCACGCCGCGACTGGATACGCCGCCGCGTACGCCGCCGCCGCGCACGTCCCGAACACTCGCACGACGACCACCAACACGAGCGTCACGAACCGTCGCACGGGACTCATCTCGAACGCATCGTCGTCGTCGTCGTCCTCCTCGTCGTCGTCGTCGTCCGAGTCGCTCGCACACGCGTCACCGTCATCGAATCCATCGCGCTCATGACGACGACGATGATGATGATTCTGCCGATCGAGACTCGACGATTCGTCCGCGCGTCGCGTCGCCTCGACGCCCACGACGTCGTCCTCGACGACGGTCTCCATCGACCGACGACCGCGCGTTCGTCTCTGTCCCGCGTCGCCGAGTATCGTCGCGTGCATTCACGATGAATCACCGAATTGCAAAAAAAAAAGAAAGACGCGACGGCGGCGCGACGCACTTCCCGACGCCGCCCGCGCCTCCCGATGTCGTCGTCGCGCGAGACGAAGACGTCCCCGCGGACGCGAACGAAACCCTTCGTCCTCATCACCGGCGTCCCGGGAACGGGGAAAACCACGCTCGCCGACGCGCTCGCCGAACGCGTGGGCGCGAAGCGACTCGACGTCGGGAAACTCGCGAGAGATGAAGGCTTGTATGGCGCGTACGACGACGAGATGGACACGCACGATCTCGCCGAGGACGCGGTGTTGGATCGCATGGAGGAGATTTTGGCGTCGGTGGAGAGCGAGGGACTTGGGTGCGTGGTGGATTATCATTCGTGCGAATTGTTCCCCGAACGGTGGTTCGACGTCGTGTGCGCGTTGACGTGCGTGGAGGCGACGGCGACGTTATACGATCGATTGCGCGATCGTGGGTACTCGGAAAAGAAGATTAGAGAGAACGTGGAGTGTGATATATTTCAGGTGGTGGTGGAGGAGGCGAAGGATTCGTTTGAGAACGTCGTGGTCAAGGCGAACGCGACGTTGGACGATTTGGAGGAGACGGTGGGGGAACTCGCCGAGTGGTACGAGAATTTTAAGAGAGAGTAGGGAGGGAGAGGGGCGTGCGTGTCGTGTCGTGTCGTGTCGTGTCGCGTCGTGTCGTGTCGTGTCGTTGGCGAGCGATGTGGTGTGTCTACTGTACATGTGCTGCGCTGTGGCTACTGTAGCTAGAGTTTCGTCTATTCCGGGACGCGAACGCGCATCGGAGGAACCAACTGCGCGCCGTTCGCCGCGGCGTCTTCGTCGACGCGTTCCACCTTGAACGTGCCCACAGAACGCCATTCGCGTCGAATGAAGAAACGCGTCTGGTTGACGAGTAATCGTCCTCTGTTGGCGCTGATTTTATCGCCCCACACGAGCGTCTTGAAATATAAAAGTTCCTCGTCGAAGACGACGTCGCCTCTCGATAATCCGCCCACCATTTTCAAGTTGAATCGAAGCGTGTCCCCGTCGATTTTCCACGTCCCGGGCGCGAACGTCGTCGGCGTGAACGCACCCGTGGCGATGGGTTCGACCACGCCCCCTTCCTTGAACTCCACCGCCACCGGCAAGACCAAACGCATGCCCGAAGCCGCCCAATTCGGCGGCATCCACGTCCCCGACTCTCTCCCCACGTCCGCCGTCACCCGCCACTTCGTCCCCACCAACGCCCTCGGCGTCGTCTCCGCGTACTTAAACCTCTTCGCCAAACTCTTCGACACCGTCTCCGACCGCGTCTGCGCTCGTCGAATCGCGTACGCGACGCCCAGGATGACGCTCCACTGAAACGCCGCCGACGCCGCGCGTCTCGCCTCCGCGCCCCGCGTCTCCCCCGTCGCCTCCCGAACCATCCTCGGCGGCGGTTCCGTGTACGCCATCGCCCCACTCTCGTCCTCCTCAGACTCTCCGCTCGAGGACAAGGACACGGGTATGCCTCGAGCGTCCTCCCGCGTCGCGTCGGGTCTTCTTCGCGACCGCGCGCGCTCAAAGGCGTCGAGCGACTCGAAATCGCTCCGTCTGATCTCCCGTCGCACCTCGGTCCTCGGATCGGCGAACACGCGCGCGAACGACGGCGAGACGCGCGCGAGCGTCATCGCCGCGACGGCGACGCGCGCGAGACACGCGCGACGCGACGACGACGCGAGCGCGGTCTCGTCGAGCGCATCGTTCCGAGCGCGCGCGGGACGACGCGGGACGACGCGGGACGACCGACGCGACCGACGGACGACGGGCGTCGGCGTCGAACACGCGCGGCGCGAGACGCGCGTCGTCATTCGCGACGACGACGACGACGACGGCGACGGCGCGGGGTGGTGCGGTGCGAGGGACACAATGGCGACGTCACTCGTCGACATCACCGTGATGGTGATGACGACGACGTCGACGTCGACGCGACCGCGCGCGACGACGACGCGCGGCGCCGATCGACGCCCCGCGCGAACGCGCGCCACCGCGACGCGCGCGCGTCGCGATCGCGCCGTCGAATCGGCGTCCGAGGACGCTCGAATCGATCTCTTGAGCGGTGTCGCGTACGATGACGCGACGACGGCGACGTGGGAATCGCGCGCGCCCTTCTTCTATCCCAGACTCGCGCTCGTCGGGTCGTTGGCGCTCGGTCTGGGTCTGTCGCTGCCGAGTTCGATCGGGGACGTCGCGCGGAGCGGTGGGTCGGGAGAGACGCTCGTCGCGCTCGCGGAGAACGTCGTCGGGGTGGGGGCGTGCGCGTTCGCGGCGAGTCGGGACGTCGCGCGTCGGTCGAGCGCACTCGCGCGATTGCAAAAAGAGTTGGCGTTGGGGAAGATGAGGGTGATACAGCGGAATAAGTTTCGTGAGGAGCAGACGTTCGCGCTGAGGGAATTGCGGGACGTCGCGCGCATAGCGGTGGTGTACGGCTCGGCGGAAAAGGTGGAACGGGATTTGACGGCGGCGACGCCGTACAGACGACGATTGGAGCAGTCGCGGATATTAGTCGTCCCCGTCGTCGAGAGAGGTTCGGTGGGAGAGAGCACGGTGGCGGACGTGGGACCGGGAAGGTGGGAATTGTTAAAGGATGTCGTCAGAGCGTGGCCGGGCGCCGGCGCGGGGCGATGGCTCGCCTGGCCGACTAGAAACGACGACTGGAGCGGATACTTTCGACGCTTGATGGGAGACGAAGCGAGTAAGGGTGGGTATCTCACCATATCCACGAGTGGCCTGATTCGCGGTTCGGGCGTGGGCGCGCCGAATTGGGACGTTCTTTTGTCGACGTTTCCTCGAAATCGACCGGGGAACGCGCAAGACGAGGAGGCGGAGAAGGCGTGGAAACGCGCGACGTTGGATTCGTCCGAAGCGTTGACGTCTAAAGCCGAGGGCACGGAAATTTCTCGAGGCGGTGGACGCGGCGCGGTGTCGCAAGCGCTTCCGAGAGACGTCCCGGAGCTCGAGCGAATCATCAGTCTTCACGAAGCGTTTTACCGAGCGCTCGACGCGGGCGACGAGCGCGGTATGGAGGACGTGTGGTCGAAGAGCTCGAGTTGCGAGAGCGCGCTCGAGGCGCTCGTGGAGATAGGCGCGCGCTTAGACGGATGGGACGTCGTCCTGCGTCCGGATAGGCGTCCACAGGGCATTAAGGTGAACGACGTCGACGTGACGATTGAAAAAGGCGTGGCGACGCTCACGGGACTCGAGACGGTGACGAACGGCGCGACGTTGTTGTGCACGCAAACGTTTGAGCGCGAGGACGGGGACGGTGAGTGGATGATGACTGGTCACACGACCATCCCTTACGGCGCTGACGTCGTCGCGAAGGTTGTGCTGAGGTGCGACGCGAACGGGTGCGTGGCGCTTCCGGCGAAATCTGTCGCCTCTTCGAGTTCGCGGTGATGAAATCGTTTCACGTGGTGTATTTCTATTACAGACATTCGTATTGTAGTATCATGCAATTGCGTCGCTTGGATAATCGTACATTGATTGGCAAACTTGTTCAGCTCGTGAAATGTTTCTTCTATTCGGATTCGCTGTAAAAGCGATTGAAGCGAACCTCGGGCTCCTCTTCGGGAGCGCGGCCCGCGATGCAATGCTCGATGGTTTCTTTCAAATCTTCCACGAAACCCTTGTACTGATCGGGACGGATGGATCCGAGTCTCAACCCGACGAATTTCTCGCCCAGAGTGGTTTCAGCCCGCATGACTTTCAAGTTCTTCGAGTTCGAGGACTCGCGTCCGTCGTCTTCGACCTTCACTCGTCTTAGTAGACCTCGAATCTCATTGTTGATGAGATTCCAAATCGGTAACGTGGCGCCGCACATGAGCAAGTCGTTGTTGAAACGTTTCCCGTTGTTGCATCCGTGCACTCGAGCTTTACTACACATCGCACCGTGAGTACACGTGGACTCAAAGAAGTCATACCAAAAGTGCCACAATTCGCGGATGCGGAGCATGTCGCCGAACTGGTGAGGTTCGATGAGCACGTAGTTCGAATCGATGTTCTCGAGGGTCATTTTGCCGCTGTCGAGGCTATTCGGTCGCGTGATCATCATCTGAGGATTCCTGACACTGGCCGGGGACTGTTGTCCGTTGTTGCGTACTTCACGCGCAAACATCACGTAAGGTCGATTTGTTTTCGCCGCCGTGCCGTAAGTGGCGATGTAAAATCCGCAGATACCCCTTTGTCGCGTGCCCTCAAACATTTCTCGACGCGATTCCTCGTACTCTCGCTTCATGGCGCACGCTTGACGCCAGGAAACGCCGTTGTCGCTCTGCACCAAACGCACGTTGGTCTCCGCGCCGGACATCTCACACGTGTGCACGACGGTGTTGAGTTCCGGATCCGCTGTGATGCTCTGGCCCTTGATGTTCGTCACGCCCGTATCGTATTTACCGCTTTGCTTCAGTTGCTTTATGACGCCCTCGAAGGTCTGCGTGAAGTAATCGAAAACCACTTTTTGCGCGTTGATTGGCATGCCGAGTAGACGGTTCAAAAAGGTTGAAATCTTGAGCGTCTTTGCGGCCTTTTCGGTCAGGTTCCACTCTCCATAATCGCCCATTTCGGCGAAACCGACGTTGATGAACTCGTTCCTGATGATTTGCACCGCGGCGGCGCGTTCCACACCTTTGAACTGAACGGTGGGTAAAGGGTCCACCTTGCCACTGATGTCGAAAATCATGTGCTTCAACGCTGCGGCGCCGTAATCGTTATCGATATCGAAAGCTTGCAAGTTTTGTCCGGCGCCGAGAGCGTTTCGATCACCCTTTAAAAGCGCGCCGAGCGAAAGGAGGCGCTTGGCGGCGCTCGAAGCAAAACGACGTTCACCACCACAGGGCGTCATCAGAATACGGTACAGCGGAGCGCTCGACTGATTCGAGCGATGGCTCCTTCCGAACTGCTGGATGGCTTTGTCGGCGCTCCAAGGAAGCTCGAGAGTCATGTGACAGCGTCTTCTTTGGTTGTCAACGCGTTTATCCGCCTGAAGAGAAATGCCCGTACTCGCGGCGTCTGAAATTATCGCGATAAGCTTCTCACCATCTTGAAACTTTTGCTTCTCCGTGATGTTCAGCAGCTTGTTGTTAACGTCCAAATCATGATTGCGATTGATCGTCTTCACCTTGCCGGACTCGTCGCGGACCTGGTGCAGTTTTCGACCCGTCATCTCGGCGACGTGTTCGTGTCCGCCGCAAAGAGCGATGAGATTGTCGAGCGGATTCGGCGGCAACTGCAAGCCCCCGATGGCTCGAATCAAAAGCGCTCTGATGTGGATGAGATGCTCGTTGACGACTTGAGCGCCTGGACCGGGCAGTGCGAATTCTTCGCGCGCGTCCTCGAAATCATCGTTGGAGTCGTCTTCGGCGGCGGCGTCTTCATCTTGATAATTCGCGCGCTCGGCGTTGCGTCGAGGACGGCCCGGGCCTCGACCTTCTCGCTTCACCGCGGCAGCCGGTGCACGTTCATCGCGATCTTGTTGCGGTTCTTCCGGTACGTAACGGCGCAAGCGCTCGAGAGCGTTCACAGCGGGCTTCGGTGGATCCTGAGGCGGCGCGGGCGCGGCCACGGGCGCAGGCGCGGGACGAGCGGGGCGCTCAGAGGTATCAGGGCGCTCCGGCGTGGGAATACCAGAGGGGTGCCGAAGGCTAATGATTTGCCTGTTTCGCGCGTACTCGTCTCGACGCTTTTGAATGCTCTCAGAAAATTGTCTGTCAGCCTCATCATCCGACGATGAGTCGACTTCAACGACTTCAAACCTTCGCACGACGACCGGCGCTTCCGTCTTTTGCCGCGAATTGGCAAGCTGACCATCGTCTGAACTCGGCGACGGACGCTTGATGCCAGACTGCACGCGTTGAACAGCACCCGACGCCATCGGCGTGCCCGCGGGAGACGGCATACCTTCGCGTGGTGGAATATTTTCGCGGTTTCCTTGCGCTTCGATCGGATCCGCGAGCGCAGAGTTGATGCGTCGCTGATTCATTTCCACCAGTTGGCGCTCTTCTTGAAGCATTCTATACCTTCGCTCATCTACCTGCGCGGCGTTCGCTTGCTCCATACGCTCGAGTTCACGAACATGTGGTTCGCTCACGCCGTTTTCCGCTCTGGCTCTGATATCGGCGTCGGTGAGATCGAGGAAATCGCCGGCGATTTTCGCCGCCTCGAGACGTTCGGCGAGAACCTCGTCGAGACTCTTCTCTTGCACCATTTCAAAGTCGTCATCATTCGGAGCGGCACGTCGCGGAGCGGCGACATTCTCTCGCGCACCATTCATCGGTTGATCGTCGTTCGCGTGACCGTCGTTTCGTCGAGGCGCGGCGGCGTTCCGATTGCGCCCGAGAGCGTCGAGAATGGTTTCTTGCGAACACCACATGTTGACGACGCGGACGACATCGGCGACGACCGTGTCCCACAAACGTCGCTCATCAACAGATGCCTGGCACGATGTGGTCGGAAAATTATTCTTGACGAAGTTCACCAGCATCTCTGCCGGTGAACTCGCGAAATCGTCATCTCCGTCGGCGGCCTCTTCAGACTGTAACCGCGTGAGACTCGCCTCGCCCGTGCTCTGAAGACCGATCACTACGGCCATGTTTTCATGTATGACAGCGCTTCGAGCGAGCTCCGCGAGCTTCGGCACTTTCGCACACAGTAGCATTTGTCTAAAGAATCGCTGATGCGTCGCCCAGAATAAACGACCGAGACCGGCAATTTCTTTCCCGTTGTCGTCTTGCCACGCCTCTTGAGCGCCGTGTCCGCGTAATTTTTCGACGGTATCGAACAAGCGCTTCAACATGAGCCAAAACGCGGTGCTTCGATCGTACATCAAGCGAACGTCATCGGAGATTTCACAATCCACGAGTTCGAATTCAGCCTTTTCGTACGAGAGCGTTCGACAGAGGTAGCTCCCCGTCGCCTTGAGTCCGCACGCGAACATCTCCAACGCGCCCAACCCAGCATCCTTGAGCTTGTCCACCATGTCGACCGTGTCTTTCCAACCGAAATGTCCTAATCTCGTCATGTATCCTAAATTTTTGGGTTCGCTCGCGCCCGTCGCCGAACAATAGAGCACGCGCGCGTTCGGAATGGCCAACTGCAACGCGACGACGCACACCGCCGTCTTGGTCGGTTTCCCGGACGAGTTGAACAAGTTCTTAGCCTTGTGACACTCGTCAAAGACGATGAGCGGTCCGTACTCGTCCTCGTCCAACCAATCGACAAACTGCTTCAGACGACTTCCCGGCTTGATCATGCCGAGCAATTGTTCCGAATTGGTCGTCGAGAGCTTACTAGTTATTTTCGGCGTCCCTTGCGTCAGCAACGAGTACGTCGAAAAAACCACCCCCTTCGTCAGCGCGTCGTTCAGATTACCCGTCGGCATCGACCCCGCCTGCTTTGGAATGACATCAATCTTCGGCTTCACGTTCAAATCGTTCAAATCTCGTTCCGCGTCGTATTTTAAATCCGCGCTCGTCGACACCCAGAGCACCCTCGAGCCACCTCTCCGTCTGTGTTCGTACACCAATCCCGCAATCTGTCTCCCCTTCCCCACGCCCGCGCCGTCGCCCAAGAAAAACCCAGCGCGCTCATTTCGCTCTCCCGGTAATCTCTGTTCGTGTCGCATGCACGCGTACGTCACGCTCTCCATCTGTAACGCCGACAGTCCGCCGCTCTCGCACAGATCCTTCACCGCGTGGTCGTACGTCGGCACCGGCGGTCGAACCTTGGCCAGCGTCCCCGTCTCCACCACCGGATCCGGGTGCGGTCCACCCGCGATGCTTCCGTGCGCCGGCGCGTACGTCTCGTACTCCACCTCGCGCGCGTCGTCCTCCCCCTCCACGTCGTCCACGAGTTCCTCCTCCACGCGCTTCCGCTCGTCCGCGCTCGCCTCGCGGACATCCTCGCGCGCCGCGCCGTCGCGCTTCATCCCGTCGCGCTTCGCCTCGCCCGACGCGCTCGCGCGCATGACGCTCGGCGCTCGACGCCGCGCGTCGCCGCGTGACGACGAAACTTTTGTCCCGAGGCGAGGCGACCGGTGCCTTGAAATCGAGTCGCGCGCGTCATGCGTCGCGAAACGCGCGCGTGCGCGCTCGAGGCGGCGACGCGGGCGTCGGGAATGGTCTTCTTGGGCGTCACGGCCGACGACGGCGTCGCGGGGGCGATGGCGCGCGCGATGGGCGTCGTGGGGGCGATCGTGGTGGTTCGAATCATGAACGACGCGGTCGAGGGTGGCGACGCGTCGGGCGCGAGACGCGCGCGAACGGTGATGCGGTGCGCGAGATGGTACGCGTTCGGATGCGCGGCGTGGTTCGCGGCGTGCGTCGCGTTCGGTGGAGGCGCGATGAGGGCGTGGGCGGGGACGGCGAGCGCGGCGTGCGCGGCGAGCGCGGCGACGTTCGCGACGGTCGCGGTGAGTTTGGACGGGAGGGACGAGGAGGACGAGGCACGGGCGAGCGTGAAACGTGTGCTATTGGATGGGTGCCCGAGGACGGCGCGAGAGGCGAGCGCGAGGGCGAGCGTGTTGGGGGCGTGCGCGGGCGCGTGGGCGGGCGCGACGCCGATTCCGTTGGATTGGAACAGAACGTGGCAGCGATGGCCGGTGAGCGTCGTGCGAGGACTCGCGTTCGGGCACGCGCTCGGAATCGCGGTGGCGCTGCTGTACGTGTGGTTGGCGGACGTCATGGGTCTAGATCCGCGAGACGGCGCGTCGCGACGAAAACGACAATGACGAAAGACGCCTCGAATGAAAATGTCGCCATCGTCGTCGTTACAACGCGCGCTAAGAGCTACTGTGTGTTTGGCTAAACTGTTTTCTTCGTCTACTAGTGTACCATAAATGATCCGCGCGATGCGATGCATCATTCTCCGAGCAGAGCTTTGATGCGGTCGACTTCTCGCGTGTCGCCGACGCGGTGCGCCACCTGTAACTTATGTCTCAGCATCTCTTGCTCTCTCAGGGCGCCCATGTGCGAACCTAAATCACCCTGTGCCCGAAGTCGCGCGACAATCTCTCTCTGTCGCGCCTCGCGCGCCTCGCGCTCCTCTTCTTCTCGCCTTCGCTCGGCGTTCTCTCCTCTCCGCGCGCGCTCGTCCGGGCGCTTGCGCTCGCGATCTCGCGACCTCGATCTCGACCTCGACCTCGACCGTTTGCGATGTTTTCCATGCTTTTTGTGTCGCTTCTTATCGCGTCGACGTCGTCGTCGTCGTCGTCCGTCCGAGTCGTCGTCGTCATCGTCGCTCCCGCCTCTCTCGCGCTTTTCACGTCGGTCCCGTTTCCTCGATCGTCCGTCGCGTCCCGCGCGTTCCGACGCGAAAAACTCTTTCAGCGCATCCTTGGCGAGCGCAACGTCGTCGTCGTGTTCCTTGAGCGCCAACGCGAGCGTCGCGGGAGTCGCTTCGGGAAATTGTTCTCTCAAAAATCTTTCAGCGTTGAGCGCCGCCTCGCGTTTTCTCGCCTCTGCGTGGCGCACCATCATGGACGGTCCGCGATCATCGTTCGGGTTCCCATCTCGCGTGAACATCGCGCGCGCGCGAGCGCCGACGTCTCGGGCGCGAGGCGTCGCCGTCTGTCCCCACCGACTCGAGCGAGGGCGGCCGAGAGCCGGGAGCCGAGTTCGAGGCGACGGCGCGCGCGGCGCGCGCGCGCGTGTGTGCGCCTATGATGAGTTGCGTTGCGATAACAAAAACAAGAATGTATTAATCTACTTCTAATAAGAGCTTGAACATCTCGTACGTGTAATATCCGAGCGCGGCGGATGGAAGCACTTGGATGCAGCTCGGCCCGAGTCCCGCGTACAGACTTCGCGCGCCAGACTCGCGCGCGACGGAACGAAGCGTGTTCGCCATGCTCATGAGCGCTTTTCGCCCGAACACGATGGACGTGGACGATCGTCCGCCTTGCATTTGCATGCGGCGTCGAACGACCTCGAACGGGTACGTCGATGCCTCGGACGCCACGCCGGCGATGGCGCCGTAGAGCATCATATTCTTTTGCTCGATGGTTTTCACGGCGGAATCGCCCGCGGCGCCGTCCGCACCCTTCCCCCGTCGCCGCTTCCCACTCGCCGCTTCACGCTCAGCGTTTAATTGCGCCAATCGACGATTCTTTAAACCGTCGTACACGCTGTAATACACCGCGGCGTTCGGCACCATGGACACGAGCGCGGGCGTGATGCCGCGATAAAAAGTGCTCATCCCCTCCTGGCGATACATCGTCTTCACGCACGCCCAAAACGATCCGTACTTTTCCTGACCACCGTTCGTCAACAACCGCGTGCGTAAAACATCCATGGGAAAGCACGTGACGACCGCCGTCATCCCCGCGCCCGCGCCCGCGCACACCAAGCCGAAGCGCCGCGCGTCGCCCTCCGGAAGCGTTCGCACGACGAATTCGCGATACGTGTCGAACGCGCAGAAATTAATAGCCTTAAACGGCGCCGTGCGCGCGATGTTCAGCCCGTTCCCTTTCCAAAACCCAGCGAATCCCTCCTTGGCGACGATGCCGCGCGCCAAATCCTCCAGTTTCAGCGTGCTTCGATTCAACAAGTACTCAATCTTCACGCGCTCCAACGGCGCCAATATCGTCCTTACCACCACCGTCGCCAACGTCCCACTCGCCAATCGTCGTCCCGCCATCTCTCGTCCCGACATCCCCCTCTTCTCGGACCTTGGCTCGAGCGATCGCGTCGCCGCGCGCGTCGCCGTCGCCGTCCGCCTCGTCCCGCCGCGCGCGCGCGTCGACGCCGACGCCGACACCGACGCCACCCCACACCCGCGCCGCCGATCACCACCGCGCCGTTCACCCACCGATGTCGTCTCCGCACACCCACCGCCTCCTCCCCCCACTCCGCGCGTCCACGCGCCGCGCACCGCGCGCGCCATCCGTCGCCCCATCGCGCGCGCTCGCCTCGCCCCCCCGCGCGTCGTCGCCGCCGTCGGTGCGGTCGTCGTCGACCGCACCTTCACGATCGACACCGACGACGAAGACGACGACGAAGACGTCGACGACCCCATCGCGCGCCGCGTTCGAGGACGCGCGCCGTCGCTCGATCGCGCGGCGCGGTGCGGGGCGAAAGTCGGGAATTCCAGCGAGGACGCGCGGCGCGCGATCGACGCGCTGGAATCGTTCGTGTACGGGGACGATGATGGCTTGAATAGGGAGTGTACGACGTATGTAATTGTGAAAATGTACTATGTGTATACTACTTAGGTATCACCAAGGAGTCGTCGTTCAACTTGTGCGCGGATAGATACGCTTTACTTACCGTTGTATACTACGTACAATACGCACGCACGCACGCACGCACATAAACGATTCACGACCGGACGAACGGACGAACGACCGGCGGTCGTCGAGACTCTCGGGATCGGATACGCGATGGTGTCGATATCGATCGGAGGTTCGTGACTCGTCGTGGAGTCTCTGTGTCTCGCGGTGGGCGCCCACGGACGACGGTGTCGTGGATGGGAGAGCGCGACGCGTGGACGCGCGGTGGTGTCGTCGCGTCGTCGGTGGTATCGTCGTCGTCGTCGTCGCGTCGTCGTCGCGTCGTCTCGCGTCGTCGTTTGGACGCCGCACGCGAGGCGGTGACGGCGTGGAGTCGGTGGGCGTTTGAAAATTACGTCCGACGCGCGCGCGGGCGCTCGACGCTTGAGGTGTGCGTCGCGGTGCGTGCGAGCGCGTAAGCGGGCGCGAAGTGGGCGTGATACCGAACGGTGTGCGTGCGGGCGACGATGTCGGCGGGCGCGCGCGCGGTGGTGGTTTCGGCGGCGGGGGGGAGACGCGCGGCGAGAGGCGACGCGGCGGCGGCGACGCGACGGAGTCGTCGAGACGAGGGCGGTGGCGCGCGCGCGAGGGCGCGCGTGATCGTGCGAGGCGCGAAATTCAATCGAAGTGACTTTGTGTTGGAGCGTCAGATCGGGGAAGGGTCGTTCGGGGTGGTGTATGAGGGGAAGTTGGCGTCGAACGCCGCGGGCGGTTTGCGCAAGGGCGACAGCGTCGTGCTCAAGCGACCCAAACTGAACGTCGAGGGCGCGGCTGAGTTGCAAGAGATCGAGTCTTGGATGAACGATCGAGTGAGTCGAGACGCGAGAGGGGCGTGCGCCGAGTTTGTTGGATCGTATCGCGTCACGCGCGACGAGTGGATGGCGTCGAGCACGGGCGATACGCTGAGCAACGAAGGCTTGTGGCTGGTGTGGCGGTATCAGGGAGATCGAACGCTCGCGCAATATCTCGCGCAACCGGACTATCCGATGGGTCTGGCGAAAGAACTCTTGGGACGTGAAGACGTCGTGCGCGGGAACGCGGCTGCGGAGCTCGAAATTACGCAAAAGGCGATTTCGCAACTGTTGAAGAGTTTGCGCTCCATCCACCGCGCGGGATTGGTGCACCGAGACGTAAAGCCGCACAATCTCGTGCTGGCCAAGGAAAACGTCTCACCCGAGTTCAAGGTGATCGATCTCGGGGCGTGCGCCTGTTTTAGATCGGGAACGAATTTCACCCCGGACGAAACCATCATGGATCCCAAGTACGCGCCGCCGGAGGAGTTTTTGATTCCCACCGACGACGCCCCGGATTTGAAGAAGATGTTCGGCCCCATCGCCCTCGCGGCGGGAACCACGGCTTGGGTGGCGCACAAACCCGATCGGTTTGACATGTATAGTACGGGCATCGTGTTGATGCAGCTCGCCTTGCCAAGTTTGCGCACAAACAGCGGATTGCAAGGCTTCAATCGCGGCTTGAAGAAGCACAAGTACAACTTGCAACAGTGGCGAGAGGCGAACAAGGGCCAGTTAAGTCGATCGAAGACTGCGGTTCTCGACGCCGGCGACGGAGCGGGTTGGGATTTGGCGGCCGAACTTCTTCGAAGACGCCCGTACGAGGCTGAGGACGAGGAGGAAGATCCACAAGAAAGGCCGAGCGCCGACGACGCGCTCAAGCACAGGTTTTTCCGCGTCGATCCGACAGAGTTGGCCGTCGAAGTTAAGGAAGGTCTCGGCGATAATTGGGTCGCCGAGACGGCTGGTATGCTGAGCGATATGTTCTCTCTCGAAAAGCGCATTCAGCGTCAACAAGCAAACATCGCCAAGCAATCCACGACGATTCAAAAGATGAAGGACGAAGGAGAAGACGCGAAATCCATCGCGCAAGAGGAGAAAACGCTGGAGAAGATGCGAGTCGGTTTGCAAGGTTTAGTTCGTTCGCTGAGCTACAAAGAAGTTGAAGCACGAACCACTATGGTATCCGCGGCGTCGGAGCTCAAGAAATCCGCAAAAGATTCTGGCGTCGAGACGTCCGAGGAATACGACGGCATGATCACCGACCTCTCCACGAGCGGATCGAAAAACATCGACATGCAATCCATCAACGACCGCGTCAATAGAGCCGCAAACGCGACCAGAAAACGCGTCGATGAAGGTATTAGTGGTATATTACGAGCGATGCGTAAAGAGAGGAACGTCGTCGCGCAAGAGGACCTACCGGCTAAGTTCGACGACGACGAGTCTGAAGCTATTCGACAACGCATGGAAGCCATTCAGGCTGAAATGAACGCCGTCATCGAAGAAATGGCGGATATGGAATCTCGATTATTGGCGCAACAGCAAGCGCTCGAAGCTCAGCAGCGCACGCTCCCCTCCTACGCCTCAAGCGAAACCGCCGAACGCAGGAAGAGCGACCGTAAAACGAATGGAACCAACGGCGCGAAAGGCGCGTCCAGAGACGGCGCGAACGGTTCGTCCAGAAACGGCGCGGACGGCGCATCCAGACCCACGTTCGTCGAGGCGAGAAAGAAGAGCGTCGACAACGACAAGTCGAACTGATTCTACGTGCACACATCCAGTTATTTGTACCCGACATCCATCGACAAATCCCAAGATACACCGCCGCGCGCGCGCTTTTAGAAAATATTTTTAGCTCTGTTGAAACAAGAACGAAATTGCCCTTCGTTCGTGACGATTGATGAACGAGCGAACGAACGAACGAACGATGCGATGCGAGGAAGAAGTGACACCACTTCGTGAAAGTTAAGGCGCTGGCCTCACCATTACAACACCTTTTCACCTTTTGCTACTGTCGAACGCTTTGAAACGTGCGTTCTACTTTTCCGGGATTTCAATGTCACCCGCGTCGATGGATTCCTGGACATCTTGCGGATCTTCTCCCTCCACCGTGCAGCCGACAGACTTGGCCGTACCGAGGATTTCCTTCACGGTACCGGCGAGAGTCTTGGCGCAGGATTTGTTGCGCATGGTGCGCGCAACCTCGATGATGTCGTCCAAGGAGCAGTTGCCGGTGTGCGTGATGCCCTTGACCTTTTTGCGGTCTTGGAACGGTTCCTTGAGCGCTTTAATGACTAAGGCGGAGGCCGTCGGCACGACGGAAACCTTCGCTTGACGGTTTTGCACGGTAAGCTTAACCGTCACACGCAAACCCTTCCAGTCCTTGGCGGTTTCCTTGGCGATGTCTTCCCCGATCTTCTTCGGCGACAAACCGAGCGGACCGATCTTCGGCGCGAGGGAAGACGCAGCCCCGACCTCACCACCGGTGGCGCGCATGAAAATCTCCAAAACAGCATTCGGATCGAACTTCGGCGGCATGTTGACTGTCATCGCGAACACACAATCTCCGTCAGTCTCTCTCTCTCTCGTCTCTCCTCGCGACCTCAACCCCACTAGGGCTTTCAGCGCACCCACGCCGGACCCTACGCATCCCTCGCCCACGCGCGCGCGACCGTCTTCGCGCCTCCTCGCGCGCACGAACGCGCGCGATTCGCGCATTTCGCGACCCACACTCGCGCCCGCGCGTCCACATCGCGTCCACATCGCGCCTCAAGCGCCGCGATCGCGTCGCCCCGTCATCGCGCCCCAGCCGCCCGTCCTTCCCGGACGCGCGATCGTCGACCGTCACCACCGCCGCGACGCGTCGCGACGCGTCGCGCGCGCGGTCGGGGCACGCGACCGTTTTCCCTCGTCCATCGCGTCGTCGCTCGCGCGCGGTCGCTCGCGTCGCACCTCTCGACGCGCTCGTAAAAGGCGGTCGTCGCGCGCGCGCGACCCGTTCTCGTCCGCCGGGACCCGGGCGATGGGCGAGGGACTCACGACCGTGTGTGACTCAAAGAGGCGCTCCAATACGTAGACTTGATAGGACTTCGTGCGCACGCGACACGAAGCGAAACGCCACACGCCGACGATGCGCGCGACGGCGACGGCGACGGCGACGGCGTCGGCGTCGCGCGTCGGATGCGCCGCGAGGACGCGCGCGCGTCGCGTCGCGGGCGCGTCGGCGTCGTCGTCGGCGTCGAGCGCGCGCGTCGTGGAGGTGTTTTGGGACGTCGATAATCTGTGTCCGAGCGACGGGTGCGAAGGCGAGGTGGCGCGGCGGTTAACGCGCGCGGCGAGCGCGTTCGGGGAGGTGAGACGCGCGCGGGCGTTCGCGAACGAGGAGACGATGTCGAGGATCTCGCTCGACGACGCGGTGGGGGTGGAGACGGTGGTCGTCGACGCGAGTGGGCTCGGGGACGACGCGGACCGGGCGTTGGCGGAGGCGGCGGCGGCGTTCGCGCGAGAGGGCGCGGCGCACGTGGACGCGGAGACGCGCGCGTTTCGGTTCAGCACGAGACGACGACGCGCTGTGGAGGTGGTGGAGGCGTCGGCGGAGGAGGCGGAGATAGAGGCGACGCGAGAGGCGGAGTGGTGGGCGGCGCGCGCGAGGGACGCTCGACGCGCGCTTCCGAGCGGGTACTCGAGAGACGAAACCGTGGAGGCCATCGTGCGCGGACGATCGCGGGTGGCGGTGATCGTGACGAGTGATAACGATATGACGACGGTGATGGATTACCTCTCGTCGCACGGCGTGGCGGTGGTCGTGATGGGAAACTTTGCCAACGTGCCTCGCGCGGCGGGCGGGATGAAGACGAAGACGGCGAAAACGCGAGCGAAATCGATGGGGACGTCCGGCATGACGAAGGAGTACTGGGAAGCGGTGAAGCGAGAGTGCGAGAAGAGATCGTTGTCGCGATTGAAGTTGTTGCAGTCGTGCGATGGGGCGTTACTCTTCGATCCGAATCGGACGTTTGACGGCGTCGCCGGCGAGGTCGTGGGCGTTTGGTTTCCCGCTCGAGGGAGCGGCATAGGTAGATGGTACGGGTGACTTGTATGTAATGCAAATTCGTTGTTTGTTGTAACAATTTATTTTCTCGTCAATCTAAGCTGGTAGCGTCGTCTACTTTGGGTTTCTCCTCGGGCTTGCTCTCTTCGGTCGGCTTCGCGTCCCCCGACTTGGCCTCCACCGCCTTGGACTCGTCTTCCGGAGGGCGTGCCGCGGTCTTCTTCGGCTGTGGCGGCGGCGGCCGTTGCGCGCCCGCGCGTTGCTTCGTCGCGTTGATGCGCGCTCGCGCCTCATCGTCGGACTCAGAGGTACCGGTCTCATCAGACGGGTAGTCGTCGTCGCTGTAGTCGTCGTCGTCGCTGTAGTCTTCGGAATCGTCCTCCGAGTCCGATTCGGATTCGACCTCGCCCGCCTTGGTGAGATCGGACTGCGACGCCGCTTTGGCTTCACGAGCGGCTAAGTTCGCCGCGGTCGGTTTGGACACCTTCATCATGATGGAAGACTTGGCGTCGACGCCGATCCAGAAATCGCTCATCATCGTCACGCCCAAGTTGTACATACCACTCGGCATGCCCATGAATTGCATGGAAATAGCGAGCGGCTCTTGTCCACGCTCCATCTTATCCAACTCGCCGTCGTTCAACGCCTTGTTGGCTAATAACGTGTTCGTCGATTGATCGTACACGAAGACGCGCCATCCCTCCTTGCGCTCGGCGGCGCAAAACGGCAACGGAGGCGTGGCGCCTCCGAGCGGTCCACCCGAGCGCGTCAGCTTGATTTTCAAATCAGCCGTGACGAAATCTCCCTCGAGGATCTCTTGTTCTCCATCGACGGTGAGCGCGACGTCGAACGTCGTCACTCTCGGGATGAGACCGAGGTGACGCTCGACGTCCTTGGACGCCGCCTCAGAAAATCTCGCGTCGCGCAAAAGCTTGATGACATCTTCGCTGGAAAGCTTCAGCAACGCGCTGAGAGACTTGCACTTTTTCGCCACCGCGTTGACGTTCGCCGCGGTGAAGTGCGGAAGCTGCAAGAGGCTCGCGGTGCCGTCTTGATCGCGCTTTCTGGAAGAGAGCGGCACGCCTTGCGTGAAACATTGGTAAAACTCCATGAAACTGATCTGAGGACGCGCGTACGAGTGCCCGGCGCGGTTGATCGGCATGGCGGCGATGTTGATGATTTCTTTCATCAGTCTCGGCACGGTGGCGATGATTTTCTTGGCGTCCGCGGCCAAGACGGCCGGGAGCGTCGAGAGACGACGCGACGTCTGCGCGACTATCAACATGTGCGCCTTGATGATGGCTGGCTTTCGCTTCATGAGCTTTTGATCCTTGGAATCGTACTCTTGCTTCAGTTCCTTCAACAATTGGCTCACGGCGGCGTCTTGACCGTCGGTGAACGGCATCTCGATGAACTCGTGCGCCACGGCGAGCGTCTCCGGTACCTTGGACAGCGCCAGCGCCGGTTTGAGCATGTGCGCGTAGTTCACCTGCGTTTGCTTCAACACGTTGTTCCCACCAAACTTGTTCATGCGTCGAATCGAGCACATGGCGATGACGAGCGGAAGCAAGATGCCGCCCACGACGAGCAACACGAGCATCACCGGCGCCATGCCGCCCTTACCGAAGAGGGTCTCCGGAAGAGCGATTCCGAGCTTGGTGCTCTGCTTGCCGTCCGGGTGCCCGTACTTTTCATAATTCTCTCGCGCCGCGTCGTCCGTGAGCGTCTTGTACGCGGGCGCGATGGACTCCGCGAAATACACCGCCGCCGCGGGATCCGGATTCTTATCGGGGTGATACTTGAGCGACAACTTTCTGTACGAGCTCTTAATCTCCTTTGTCGTCGCGCCCACCTGCAACCCCAAAATATCGTACGGATCGAATCGTTTCTCCTGCAACGGCGTCTTCGTGATGTACGCCGTGAGCGCGATCATCACGACCCATCCGATCGTGTACAACAGATTCGTCCCTCGAAACAATCCTCCCAATCGCTTCCCCGTCGTCATCCGCCGACGCTTAGCCGACGCCAACGCCGCCTTGCCCCACTCGCTCTCAACGTCCGCCACCTCCGTCACCATCGCGCGTTTCGATCCCTCCGACGCCGCACCGTCATCCTTCGCCGTCTCCACCCGTTGCGACCCGCTGGACGACCGACACGCGCTCACGACGCGCGCGATCGTCGCCGGGATCAAAAACGTCCCGAGCACGCTCACGACAAAGATCGGAAACAGCGCGCCCTCGGCGTCGGACCCGACGTCCTCGTTCGTGTCACCGAACCCCTGCGAATGAAGAAAACACATCATCGGCGCGCGCGTCAGTCACCGCGCGCGTCGCGGCGTCGAGGCGGGCGCGCGAGACGTCGACGCCGTCAGATCGATCGGTCCACATCTTTCGCCCCGCCGTCGCGTCGTCGTCGTCATCCATCGCGCGATCGATCGAGACGCGCGCGCATCGGTCGACGCACCATCGCGCGTGTGTTCGCGCGAGCGTCCGCGGCGCGCGAGAGGCGACACCGAGGCGATGAGTGCGGCGCAGTGCTGGATGAATGAATGACCAGGCTTTTTTCTCAATCATCTTTTCTCGCGCGAGCGAAGGCGACGAGGGCGGCGACTGACGCGCGTGAAGGCGATGCGCGCTATTTACCGATACAGAAATCGCTAAAGACGACGTCCAAGACGTCCTCGACGTCGTAGGCGCCGGTGACGCGCGCGAGGGCGCGAGCGGCGGATTTTAATTCCTCGGCGCGGAGCTCGAGCGGGACGTCGGCGGCGAGCGCGGCGGCGAGCGCGGCGACGCACCGCGAGAGATTGACGCGGTGTCTCGAACGCGTGATGGCCAACGCGTCGGTGTCGTCATCGATGGAGGATGCGGTAGCGTCGACGGCGCACTTTCGAGCGACGACGCGGGTGAGCGTGGTGACGAAGGCGTCGACGCCGTCGCCGGTGAGACAACTGACGCGCGCCGCCTCGTAACCGTCGGCGACGAGCTCGTTCTCCATCTCGACGAGACATCGCGTTCGAGATTCGTCCAGGACGTCCGTTTTGTTCCAAACCGTGATGACGTCTTTGTGCGCGAGGTCGATGCTGGAGAGATTGACGTCGGAGACGTCGCTCGAGGCGTCGGCGAGGGCGACGACGACGTCGGCGTCGGCGACGCGCGCCAACGCGCGCTCGATGCCGAGTTTTTCCACGTCATCCTCCGTCTCGCGAAGGCCCGCGGTGTCGCTGACGATGACTTTGTATCCACCGAGCTCGAGGGAGACCTCCAGGACGTCTCGCGTCGTGCCCGCGTGCGGAGAGACGATGGCGGCTTGGCGTCCCGCCAGAGCGTTGAGCATGGAACTTTTCCCCACGTTCGGCGCGCCGACCAAGGCGACGCGCACGCCTCGACGGATGAGTTCACCGCGCGCGGGGGCGTCTAAGTGTCTCTGTAACGTCTCTCGCAACGCCTCGACGCGCGCGAGGACGTCTCTCGCCACGACATCCGTCGAGATGTCCTCCTCTTCGCCGAAATCCAACGCCGCCTCGCAGTGCGCGGCGCACGTCAATAATTCCTTCCGCCATCGCTCGTACGTCACCCGCTGCGCCGCGTTCCTCGACAACATCATCGCTTGTCTCCGCTGCGCCTCCGTCTCGGCGTCTAAAAGATCCGCTAAACCCTCCGCCTGGGTCAAATCCATCTTTCCGTTTCTAAACGCGCGTCTCGAAAATTCACCCGCCTCGGCGACTCGGAAACTCTCCAACTCACCCAACGCGTCCATGACGGCGCGTTGCACCGCGGGAGACCCGTGGGTGTGAAATTCCACGACATCCTCTCCCGTGAACGATCTCGGAGCGTCGAACACGACGGCAAATCCCACGTCGATGGGCGGTTCCGTCGCCGCGGCGTCTTCTCGCGCGAATTCAACCAACCGCAACGTCTTCGCCGCGAATCCACCCCACGCCCCCCTCTCGCGCTCGCGCCCCGTCGACTCGCGCGCAGTCGTCGTCTGTGTCTTTGTCGTCGACGTCGACGCCCTCGCGCTCGACGACGCGCGTCCATCGTCGCGCCCCGCCGCCTCGCGCGCGCCCGACGCTCGCGTCAATCGAAGCGCATCGCGCGCGTTCGGCCCGCTCACGCGCACGACGCTCACGCCCGCGCGTCCGCGCGCCGTGGCGAGCGCGTATATAGTTTCGCGCGCGCGTCCGCGCGACGCCATCGCCGCGCGCGACGGTGGCGCGCGCGACGGTGACGCGCGAGAATCCAATCGACGCCAGTGATTCCACCACCGCGCGCGTCACTCGACGCCATGCCCAAGCGTCGACAGAGCAAAGCCGCCTGGCGCGCGCTCGCGGACGACGTCGCCACCGCGTCCGCGCCGCCGAGCGCCCGCGAGCGCGCGGCGTCGCTCGCAGATGACGCGTTGTTTTACGTCGACACCGCGTCCGGCGCCGCCGCCGCCGGGACCGGGGACGGGCGCACGAAACGCGAGCGCGCGCGCGCGCGGGCGCTCCGCGTGGACGCGGCGTGCGAAAAAGCGGCACCGTCGAGGACGTATCCGACGCCGACGCCTCTGCGCGCGGGGAAGATGTTCAATCCGCCGCCGAGCCGCGCGCTCGAGGCGGTGCGAGGGAGAGGGTCGAAGCCGACGGCGGAGGCGAGGTCGAGCGAACGGGCGATCGCCAAGCGCGCGACGACGAGCGTGGCGACGCGAGGAGGAGGGAAATCATCAAAGGTGGAGAGCGGTACGTTCGACGTGTGGTCGGTGAAAGCGCCAAAGGCGAGAGGGGTGAACAGATTGGCGAAAAAATTGACGGCGCCGACGACGAAGGCGAGGGCGGTGCAACCGGAACATCCGGGCTGTTCGTTTAATCCACCCAAGGATGCGCGCGAGGACGTCGTCGCGGTGCAGTTGGCGAGAGAGTACAAGGCGAAGCAGGCGAAATATTTAGATCCCGTGGAGATTCCGGTGTCGAATAACGTCGCGGAAGCGAATTTGGTGAACGAATTGTACTTTGAGAGCGGTTTCGGCGACGACGAGACGGACGAGGAGGACGACAACGGCGACGGAAGACTGAGCGTGAACGCCGCGGTGAACGCAAACAAGTTTAGCAAGACGAAGAGAAACAAGATGAAACGACGCGCGGACGCGTTAGCCGCGGAGGAGGAGGCTCGAAAGGCGAAAAAGCTCAGACACGACTTGAGCAATCTCAAGGCGTTGCGACGAGAGATTCGCGACGAAGAGGAGGAACGACGCGCCAAGCTCGAGCGCCGAAACGCCGTGCGCGAAGAGCGCCGCGCCTCTCAACCCGCGCGTTTGGGTAAACTCCGCCACCGCGCCTCCGACACCGACGTCCGTTTCGCCGACGAGCTGGACGGAGGCTCGCTCCGCACCCTCAAACCGTCCTCCGCCCTCCTCCGCGACCGTCTCAAATCCTACGAACGTCGCGAGATCATCGAACCGAGACAAAAGGTCGACCGCAAAAAAGCCAAGGCTGTCATCAAATACGAACCCGGCGCGCGCGGCGAAAAAGAGATCGCTCTCATGGCTGAGGCGTCCAAGCGTCGTCAAGAAATCTCCGAGCTCCGCGCCTTGGTCTCCGACGCCGTCTGACCTCCCCTCGTCCGCCGCCGTCGCCGTCGTCCCGTCGTCGCCGTCACCATCATGTATCACCAATCAGTACACACATCATCATCGACACACCATCGAAACACACACGCACGCGCACGCGCGCGAGACAACCGACGCCGCGCGCGCAACCACGCACCGAAACTAAACCCTAACCGTAAACCCTCACACGACACACAGCCGAAAATGCACTTTTAAATCGCACCGAACGCGACGAACGCGACGACGCGACGCGCGACGCGCGTCGTCGAGTTCGCCCGTCGGGCGAATCGGTCTCGAATTTCGCGTTCGTCGCGTTCGTCGCGTTCGTCGAATTCCGCGACCGATCGATCGATCGGACGACGCGTCGGAGACGGCGACGCGATCGATCGATCGCATTGACCTCGCCGACGTGGTGCGACGAATCGGTCGGTCGGTCGAGGAACGCGGGCGAGCGATGCGTCGAGGACGAGATCGGAAACCGCCGAGCAAGGTGCGCGCGAGCGACGACGCGGGGGGGACGGGGTGGAATGCGCGCGCGCGCGATGAATCTCGCGCGATGGATTTTTTAAATTTTGGATTTTGATTTTGGATTTTGGATTTTGATCGTCGTCCTCGCTCGGACGATTCGATGGCGCGCGCGCGCGCGATGACTGTGTGACTGACGGGATGTGTTGGTATCGTTGTTTTGTCGTCGTCGCGCGCAGTACGAACCGACGATGCCGATGAGCGGGGCGAGCGACCAGGCGTCGCGGCGACGAGCGAGCGGGGAGGCGCGAGAGCGGGCGTCGACGTCGGGACCCGAGGCGGCGGCGCGCGGGCACGCGACCGCGAACGGGCGAGACGGGTCGTCGTACCACGCGAACAGGGAGAACGATGGTGGACGATCGGGGAATAAGGATCGCGCGAGACCGACGACGGTGGAGGAGACGCCGGCGAAACGCGTCAAGTCAGCGCGAGGCGGGGCGAAGACGCCGGGGAGCGTCGGACGCGGGGCGGCGGAGACGGTCAAGGGCGACGGTGCGACCGCGCAGACGCCGAGAGTGCGACCGACGAATAATCAGTTGCTGTATAGGATCAACTTCAAGTGGGAGCACTACGAACACGCGATTCCCGCGCACGTGCGCAAGGCGCTTCCGAAGATGACCGAGGCGTGTCCATCCGTGACGAGCGCGTTTTTACAAACCATGCGCGCGCTCGACGTGGCGGAGAGTCAACGATTACACAACGCGAGGAACGTTTTACGATTGTTGAGCGTGAACACGCGACGTACCAAGGTTGTCGCGCTCAACGCCGGCACGCACAGAGTTCCCGAGGAGCTTCGCCGACATCAGTTGAGCGACAGCGACGGCAATGACTACTCCACAAACCTCGATCGTAACCGGTACGGCAACGATAACAACTATCTCTTCACCGTCACCAAGTTTAACCTTCAAGCGCTCGAGTTGTGCCCGCTGCTGGCGCAAGTCCAAATCATCGGCACCAAGGGAAGTGCGGACGACGTGTTGCTGACGGCTGACAAGGCGGACTGCACGTGCGGATGTAACCGCAAGTCGTCCGGTCACCACTGGACCGTTCCGGAGTACGTCACACCCGCGCAAATGCCGGTGAACATTCCAAAGTCGACGCTCGCCGCGAAGGATCGCAGCCGGAAAAAGTCCCGGCAATCGATCTCCGGCGCGCTCAGCGAGAGCAAGCGCTCGAGCGTCACGCCGGACAGAGCGACGGAAGACCAGCACGCCGGCATGGGCGTGTTGCTCGACGCATTGACCTCCGTCGGTGGGATCCCGCCGTCGCCAGCGCAACCCGAACGCACGCGACACGCACCGGTCATGTCCCCTTCTCGTCCAGTTCGAGGGATTCGCCAGGTGGAACTCGATCTCGGAGCCATCAACGAAGACACGGCGGCGGCGCAGGAGCAAATCGCGCAAGCGACGGAGAGGAGCGTGGAACAGATTCCCGACGATCAACTCAGGAATGAACTTCACAGCGCCATCATTCGTAGTTGTGAGCTGCACATGACGGCCTCAGCCGCGCAGACGCGTCAGCGCAAGGCGCATAGAGAGGTGGAGGAGTACAAGATGCTCGTCGAGCGACTCGAACAGCTTTTGAGGCAATCAGAAACGGCGATGCACCGGGCTCAGATACAAATAGCGAAGTTGAAGGAGGACAAGCAAGGTGGTTCCGCCGCCGTTTTGACAACCGAGAACGAGCGTATCATTCAAGGGAGCGCGCTGATGGCGCAGAAACTCATCAACATGCAACAACGAGTGGCAGAGCTGTCGTCGCGCTTCGAGTTGATGAGAGATCAGAATGTACCCCGCACGGTAGTCGAAGAGCTGCTTCGAACCGAAATGGCGGCACATTTGGAGACGAACAGAGCGCTTCTGCGCGCGGAAACGAGTCTCGCCGCGTACGCAGCCGCGGAGGCGACGTGCGACGAGGAAGTCTGGCGAGCGCAGTACATCGAGTCCGCTCAATGCAACTTGGAAAAGGTGGCGTACTCTGCGGCTGAAGAAGCGGCCAACTTGACCACGTTCCCGCAGCCGATGCCCGCGCCGAAGACTGCGCCGGAGAGAATAGCCGCGACGCCGTCGTACCGCCGCACGTCGCTGAGCGCTAGCACGCAAACTCCGGCGCAACAGCTCAAGGCTCCTCGCGGCGTGAAATCCATCGCCCTCATGGCGGACGCCGCCGCGAACGGATCGATCGACGCGGTCACATTGCCCCCGGTGACTCCGGTCGGTACGGTGAAGCCGATTCGACATGCGTTCATCTCTCCAACTTAACTTTAAATCACCAGTACTTCATCGTTGTAAATTTACCTGCAGTCTATCAGTCGCCAATCGATCGCGGAGACTCGGCGGGAGTCTCGCGTACGGTCCCCGGAAGAATTAGTTTTTCTCATCACTCGCGGGACATAGACCAATCATTTCGCGCGCCTCGTCACACGCGTCGTCAACTTCGAGAAAATTTCCGTCACGCATTTTCAACATGTGAGCACCATGTGACAGCGTGGAATCCCCACATTCTTTCGCACGTACGGGCACGACAACCATGTTCGCTCGCAAGCTCAACTTTCGAACCGTCTTCATCGTCGTCGTCGCTCTCATCGCGACGCTCGCTCGCCCGACCGAGGCCACGGGCAAGTGGAAAAAACACGGCTGGAAATGGATGAAACCGTGCAGCAGTGGCTGGTGGGAACGCATCCGCGAGTCGCGCGAGGTGAACGACGATAACCGAGTGGTCCTGCGCTGTCTGCTCAGAAATTGCGGCAAGGAAGTGAAGCACTGCGCCCACTCCGAGACGTGCAGAAAGACCACGCGCTGTCTGTCTGATTGCCGGGACGACGGTCGCGAGTGCGCCATCGACTGCCTGAAGAAGTACGATGGTATCTCGGACGACGCCGTGAAGTACTTAGGCAAGTGCGCCATCGCGAACGAGTGCATGCAGTCGCAGTAAACGTGAACGAGACATCAAGAAGCACGAGTTGAAAATGCCAAGTCATCGCTCACGGGCGACAGTCACTACGATTTACGAATTTACCGAGGGCGCGTTTGCCGTGAGTCGCAACTCCGCGCGTAGTGGATGTTCTTACTAGTCTACTATGTACTGTTACAAAAGCAAATGCGCATCCTCAACCATCTAATCGATCGACTTGTTCCGCCTTGAACAACTCGGGCATGTGTGCGTTGGTCACGTTCATGCGTTCAAAGTTGACCGCGCGCTTCTTCTTCTTCTTCTCCACCTCGGGCGCCGGACCCAAATCATACACCGGGCGCGGCGTCGGCTCGATTCCTTCCCTCCGCAGCGCTTTATCAAAGTCCACGTCGTGATGCGGGATCTCGATGTCGTGGAAATCTCCGACGAACTCCTCGTTTAGTTCGATTTCGTACTCGGGCTGTTTTCTGAAGAGCACCTTCTTCTTCGTCTCCGTATTCGTCAGCAAAATCAACGCGTCGTCCTGTTCGGCGAGCGCGAGCGCGTCCTCTTTCGCCTTGACGTACGAATCGAGAATCTCGTCCACGCCCAAACCATCGGGCATGGAGTTCACCAGTTCCAGCACGTCCTCTTTACACAAGACGTCGTACTTGGCCTTGTACCTAAACAGCTCCGTCTTTTCGTCGTACTCCACCTTTTCGTGCGCCTTGAGGGACTCGAACAGCGGTCCGACGTTACAATCAAATCCCAAAAACACGCGCAGATCGTCGTTCGACATCGGGCGACGCTGCGAGAAGAGCGTGTCGATGGCGTGTTTCTGTTTCGCCAAGAGATTCGTCGCCACGACCTTCACCGGTTCCACCGGTGCTGACTGTTGCAACGCCGCCAGCGCCGCCGCTTCCTCCGCTTTTTGCTTCTCCGCGGCGCGTTTCATCCGTTCGTACTGCGCGTCGGAGCGCGCGTCGAGCGCCGCGCGGTCGCGCGCCGCGGCGGTCATGATCTTCGAAGCCGCCTTCTGCCCATGTCTGTACTTGTTCAGCGTCTTCTCGAGCACGGACGCCTTGCGTTTGCTCCCTCCCGCCATGATGTTCGTTCCTCCGCGCGCGTTCGCCACGCGCGTGTCGACGGTGGACGCGCGTTCGTCCGACGCGCGCGACGCGAAGTGCCGTCGCGAGTGGATTTTCATTCAGTCAGTCAGTCGGGACACCCCGACTCGCGCAGCGCGCGATGGACGCGTGGCGCGACGTCGCGCGGACGTCGATCGCCGGGTATTTTGTCGTCCTTCTGCTCGTCTCGGTACGATCGGCGCGCGCGTTCACGGGTAAATTCGGACGGCGTCATCGTCTCTGCGGACTGGCGCACTTGGGCGTGTTGTGCCTTCGCGCGCGCGACGTCGTCGTCGTCGCTGACGCGCGCGGGGGAGGGGACGTCGAGTCCGTGATGCTCGATCTCGCCCTGTTCGTCTCGGGACTCGCGCTCACGCTCACGGCGCACGCGGACTTTGCAAAGGCGCACGCGGCGGCAGAGTTGCGACAGAGCGCGAGCGGACCGTTGCACGCCAAGACGACGGTGACGGGATCGGAGATGCTCGAACACGCGTTCTATCAGATTGTGAATGGATTTCAGATCGCGTACGTGCACATCGTTCGACGAGAGTGGTTCCGAACGCTTCCGGTGGCGATGCGGTGCGCGGGCGCGTTGGCAGCGACGTCGATTTGGTGGACGCGCTCGGCGTATCCGGTGAATTCATTTTCGAGCAATTACAGCGCGGGGATGCCGGACATCGAGAGCGTGTTGTACAGAATGAAGAAATGGCAGTATGTTCTGTACAAGACTGTGCTTCTACACGGATTAAACGTGAGTTTAGCGGTGAGACCGGTCGATTTGCCGTCGACGCTCGCGTGGAAGATGTATTGGCTGTTGTTGAACGCGGCGTACGTGTTGGAGTTTTTCCTTCAAACTCTCGTGAAGCGCAAGTATATCGGGCAGAGCAGCATGCTCCTCATGAACCAGACGTTGATGGTCATCTCAACCGTGGCCGTGTTGCCGATATTGAGATCAGCCGTCGTTCCGACGGCGGCGTTCGTCGCCTTCGCGTTGAACTTCTTAAATAGAAAGCGAGAGATGGTCAACGTCGCCATCGCGTGCGTCGCGACGATTCAAACGTCGTGAGCGCGGGAAAGAAAACAAACGTAGTCGTAGCTCATAGCGCATCCTTAGATTTCTAGGCGTAGTACATTTATTTATTCGAAGGCAAGGAGTTTGCATTTACAAATTGGACTAATAGAACTCGCGATTTAGACGACTTGGTAACTATCGACGTGCAACATCTTCTTACCGCTGAACGTCACTGGAGCGCCGTCGGTGGTGCGAGAGATGCTCGTGACGTCGATGTCACACATCGTCGTCGCCGCGGAGAAATGAACGTCGATCGGGAAGAAGGCGTCGGTGTTCGCCGTCGGGATGATGAACTCCATGCTTCCGCTCCTGTTGCTATCGTCGATGAGCTCAATGTTCCACTCCATGACACCGCTGCGCGCGTCGAAACGGAAGTCACCGTCGCACGAGTTCACCACCGGCGGGTCACGGCACGGCGGGCACGGGATCGTGATGACGACGTGCTGCAAATCCATGGTATCCGCCGCCTCGTACTCGATGCTCACCGACGTCTCGTTGCCGTTGATGGACGGCCAGCAGTTGATGCTAAGAGGCAAGCTGGACTCGTCCTTCGTCGAGAAACGCCACTTCAACACACCGAGAGCCGAACCGCACGGGAACGGACGGTTCGGGTCCTTCAAACCTAAAATCTTCTCGTTCGCGTGCAATCCCTTGTCGATATTCGGGTGCGTCTTGAACTGGAATCCCTTGTTCTCACCCGCTCTCGTCATGACGCGAATGAGCGCGTCGTCCTCGTTGCGCACTTCGAGCATCATGTTACCTTGCACTTCCATCTGTTCTAACCCACCGTTACGATCCAAGGAGACGTTGAGCTTTTCCTCGATGACGAGATCGACGCTCTCCGCGGGAGCCGCGATGGGCGCCGGCGCGGACGGAGCGGCGGCGCGCGAGGGCTCGACGAAATCCGCGTCCGAAATCTCGCCTTCCGCGCGCAGATTTTCGAGGAACTGGTTCGTCTTTGGCTTGCCTCCGAGTTGCATGCCCTTTTTCGGACCGGCGAGTGACTTTTGCGGCATGCCCGGGCTCTGTTGGCCGTACGCGCCGGTGTCCGCGCTGTACTTGGTGCGGAATCCACCACCCTGCCGGTCATCGCCGCCGTAACCCCCGGACATGGGCTCTCCGCGACCGAGGTAACCGAATTCGTCGTTGCTACCGTCTTCGAAACCACCCATATCGCCGAAGCCCCCGCGTTGGGAGCCGCCGAAACCGCCGCCAGAACCGCCGTAGGAATCTCTGGCGCCAAACGCCTGGCTCGGTGCACCAAAACCTCCACCACCACCGCGATGCGCCGCGTGCTGTTGAAGCTTTTGTTCGAGCTTCACCTTGTCGATTTCGGTCGCCTTCCGACGCATGACATCCTTCGTGTCGTTAATCTTGCTCTGAATCATCATCTTGTGCAACTTTTCCTCGTGCGAATTCATCTCCGTAAACGTCTTCACCTGCGCCATGGTGACGTTTTCCTTGTGGCCGTGCGAGATGATCTCATCGAATGCGAATATTAAATCGAACGCTGCGTACGACACCCCTTCCTCGTCCACCTGTCCCTGCGTGTACTCGGGCAGAGTCTTCGCCAACAGTCTCAACACGTCCAAATCCTCTAATATGTTACTCCCCTTCGTCGTCACCAAGAGCAAGTACATCGTCCCGCACTCCAACGGCTGATACACATATCGCACGTTCTCCGTCTCCACGTACGTGTGTTGCTTCCCGTTTCCGACGAGCTTGGGAAACGCCGCGAGCAAACCCTCCACGCGCACGCGCGTCATCTGCACGTACTGTCTCGACACCAACGCTGCGCGCGAGCGAAAATCATTCCCAGCGCCTCGGTCAGTCGTCTCGTTCCTCATCCATCGCGTCCGACGACGTCCACGTCATTCCCACCGCGCGTTCTCGCGCGCGCGATCGTCCATTTCCCCATCCTCGCGCGCGCACCGCCGCATTCCTCCGCCGAATGCGCGATCGCCATCGACCGTTCGTCCCGCGCGCGCACCCATCATCGCGCGCGCGCATCCTCGCGCGACGCGCCGACGTCCCGGAGCGCGCGCGCGAACGACGCGCGAAAATACACATCACGCACCTTTGCCACCCTTCGTGACGACCGCCGCCGCGAGCACCACCTGCGAGTCGAGACGCGCGCGTCGCGGGTCAGTCGCGAGATCGCTCCCCGTCGCGCATCCGTGCCGCGGAACGTCCATCGCGCGCCTCGATCAGCGCGCGCGCGAGACGAAGAGCGCGCGAGCGAGAGCGCGAATCGATCGATCGCGTCGCACCATGACTCGCGAGTGCCTGGACGCGCGGGCGTCGACGTCGTGGGTTGGAATGTGCGGGGTCGAACGCGCGCGCGGGGTCGGCCGAGGCGCCGGTGGAGGGTAGCATTCGGACACTTGGTTAGTCTTACGGTACCCTTCGATACGTACGTGTGTCGTTTCTTACTCTTAGGAAGTGTTTAAATGCGTGTTTCATGGGTTTTTAGTGGCCTCGCCCCGATTTTCGATGAGACGTCATCCGCGCGTCGACCGAGGTCGAGACGTCCGGAGAGCGCGACGCGTTCGCGCCGCATCGAGAGCGAGCGAGCGCGCGCGAACGGCCGTGGACGCGCGCGTTCGACGAGGGCGCGCGCGCGGCGGCGACATGGCGACGGTGGCGTCGCGAGGCGGGGTCGCATCACGCGATGGGGGGGCGCCGGCCGATTATTTCGGGACGCGCCGGCGCGCGCGCGAGAGGGCGACGGCGGCGCGAGACGGCGCGCGCGCGCGCGCAAGTGGGACGCGGGTGACCTTCGACGCGCGTCGGGGCGCGCGAGGGGCGGTGACGCGCGTGCGAGCCATCGTCGGCGACGACAGAGCGCGCGGCGAGGCGGCGAGCCGAGGCGAAGGCGAAGGCGACGGCGACGACCCGGACGCGAGGAATTGGGACGACGCGATCGAACTCGGGGGTGAGTCCGCGCCGTCGGTGACCGCGTCCGCGAGCGGCGCGGAGGCGAAGAAGGTGAAAGAAGAGGGTACCGCGCGATGGGTCAAGCTCGACGTGAGCGCGGCGTTGTCTTCGTTCTCCGCGCCCAAGTGGAGCGGCGTGAAAAAGAGAGGGGACGAAGAGAAGGGATCGAGCATCAAGGTGTCGAATAAAAAGAAGGTGATCGATGAGTGGGGCGACGCCATGTCTTGGGACGCGTCCAGGAAGGATGGAACGGCGTTGAATGGTGAAAAGGCGCACACGCCCGATTTGTTTGACGCCATTTTGGGACAGTCGGCGCTCGACGTGGACGAGCTCGAGACGTTGGATCGACAGCGTCGGGTGAAGAGAATCAAGAAGGAACTTGAAAAAAGACGCAAAAAGCGTGAGCGCGCGAGAGAGCAAGAAAAACGCAAGGCTCGCGAATTGGCGAGGTTAGAGGCGAGGAAGAAGGGGGACGCTTTTCTTTCGGGCGAGTGGGAGGAAGAGTACGACGCAATGGACGAAGAAGAGAAGCGCGAGGACGCGGGCCAAACCTTTGTCGAGGCGATAAAAGAGTTCGCCAAATCCGACGCCGCGAAGTGGATGTTCAACTTCTTCGTCGTGCCGAGTGTCATCTCAAAGGCGGTAACGTTTACCATCATCGATCCCATCGTGGCGCAAGAGCTCAAGCTCGCGGGGGAAGACACGACAACTATAGAGCTTCGCGACGATCAAGAGACTGAAATCTTGGAGAAGCTCGGTCGTTATCAACAGCGCATGGAATTCGAGATACTCATGGGTCGCCAAGCGCCGGTGACGGCGGTCGAAAAGGAGAAGAGAATCCGGGACGAGGCGAGACGCCTCGAGGACGAGGCGGTGAATCACGTCATTCAGGTGGACGGTAACAGATACGGAGATTTGGTCTTCATCACCGCGTTTATGATCATGGTTATCGTCTACGCGGATGAAGCCAGACTCGTCGTCACGGGTTCGAAGACTGCCTTCTTCAGTCTCGAACCGGCGCAACAGGCGTTTCTCTTGTTACTTTCCTCCGACGTCCTCGTCGGGTATCACTCGGCGGATGCCTGGCAGACGCTCTTACGTAGCATCGGTGGTCACTACGGCATCCCAGAACAAGAGGAACTCATCTCTCTGTTCGTCGCTTTCGTTCCCGTCTCCGTGGATGTTCTATTTAAGTTTTGGGTATTCAAGTACCTTCGTCGCATGGCGCCGTCGACACAAGTCATCTTAGACGACATTGATCGGCATTAGACTAGCTTTCGCAATGGCTCCACGCAACACACATTAGGTTATTACAACACACACACACACACATACACACACACACGCACACACGCACGCACACGCACACACACACACACACACACACACACGACACCACTCACGGATACTTCGGCAAAATGTCGAGCGCGACCGACTTGATGGACTCAAACTTTTCAAACGTCGTCACGCGCTCGAGCGACCCGTCCCTGCGTCGTCGCAGCACCTGCCATGGCTCTGGATAACAACGAAACAACACCGCGGGATTCGATCCCTTGAAATTCACGATGACGTATACGCCCTCGAACGCTCTCGCGAACTCGCGAAGCGGTCCCATCTCGCCCGCGTTCCAAAACGGCGGATAATAATTACTGCGCGTCCTCTCCAACTCTCCGTTCACCACCACGAGCGCGCGTCCCGTCCCGCGAACCGCGTCTTCGTACAACTCTCTCGTGTTCGCCAACTCGCTGATGTTCGCGCTCGGATACGCCACGACGTACGCCCCGTCGTCCGCGCGCACGCGCGTCGCGATGGACGTCTTCGTCCCTAAAATTTTATCCAATCCACTCACCGACATAAAACTCGGCGCGTCGACGTAATCCACTCGTCCCTTCCAATCCGCGAACATCGCCCGCGTCTCGCTCTGTTCCGGCGCTCGTATCCCATCCGGCGTCGGCGACGCCCCCGTCAGCGCCAATCGCATCTCCGTGGGATCGGGAAACAACACGCGCGTCTCTTCCTCCACCCCCATCTCGGTAAACGCGCGCACGACCCCTCGCATTCGCGCCGTCGTGAGGTTACACTCGACGTTCCCCTCGAGATCCCCCGGCGCGAGCTCGAGCCCACCGGGTGGGAACTGTATCTCGCACAGATCGACGCCGTGCGCGATGGCGGTTTTGAGCGCGCGTCGACACTGCCGCTCCATGACGTCGTAATCGCTCGGAAAGCGCGTGAGCGCGGCGCGCGTCGTGACGTGCGCGCGGTGTCGTCGATGCGGACGAGCATCGCGCGTCGTCACGCGCGCGGGGAGGGGCATCGCGCGCGAGACGGCGACGGACATGGCGGCGTAAAGTCGCGCGCGCGTGTGTCGACATCGAACGCAAAATCGGAATCCCGCGTCAGAGATCCACCTCGCGACGTCGACGATCGATCGACGACGACGGCGCGCGATCGACGATGATGACGCGACTCGTGGTGGTGCGCGCGCGCGGCGTCGCGATGACGACGACGATGACGACGACGACGCGCGGCGCCCAGCGTGGGAAACAATCTCTGGCGACGCGTCGACGCGCGATGACGACGCGCGCGACGGTGCGCGGTGGGGAGAACGCGCGAGGCGGTGGATACGCGACGCGCGCGAGAGAGGCGATCGGAAACGCGGCAGTGGCGCCCGAGTTTGAACACGTGTTGGCGACGATGGAGGCGATGCACGAGGAGGAGCTGGGACGTCTTCGGGACGAGTACGAGGCGGAGATGGCGACGTTGAAACGATTCGCGAACGATCGAGAGGGTGAGACGGCGCAGGCGGTGCTGGATGCGATGCAACACGAGTTGGAGGAGAGCAATCGAAGGAACGAGGAGTTGAAGGCGGAATTGGCGCGCGCGACGTCCTCCGCGGCGGCGCGCGAAGAGGAGACGGGGGAGCGTTTGCGCGCGGCTGAGCGCATCGGTGCGTTGGGCGCGAGCGTGAGCTCGAATTCGGTGGCGAAAAAGAAAGATATGGAAATCGCTCTGCTCGAGCTCACGTTGGACGAGTTCGAGAGAGAGGTTGAGGAGGAGATGTCGAAGTCGTTGGCGACGATTTCGGCGCTCGAAAAGGAAAACGAAGAGCTTCGAACGGCGCTCGAGGGAAAGATGGCCGTGGCGGACGTGGCGCCGGCGAAGGACACCGATTTGAGCCAAGACGTGGAGCAGCTGAAAGAGTACATCTCGCAGTTGACGACGGCGCTCGAGGAATCAGAAGTGGAGAAGGAGGCGGCGCTCGCCGCGGTGATCGAAGAGATGGCGCAAGAGAGAGTTGAACTCGAACTGAAGATTCAAGAGATGCAAGCCTTTGCGGATCAAACGCACACCCCTATAAGTGATGAGATCGACGCGCTCAAGGCTGCGTACGCCGAGCGAGAAAAACGTCAGGAGGAAAAGATTGAGTCTCTCGAACGCGCCGCCGCCATCGGCATGGAGATTTTAGCCGTCAAGGATACCATCGCCGCCGAGTACCAAAAGCTCCAAAATGAAATTATTGAATGCGAAGACGAAAACAGCAGGTTGACACACGAAAACGCCGAGCTTCTCGAGCGCGTGCGCGCGCTCCAAGGCGACTCAAACCAGTGAGCTACTTTTTTGTAAGTGTATGTGAAGATTTCAATAAAATTACGCCATCCCTCGCGCTCGCCTCTCAGAGACGCGTCGCGCGCGATGATGCGCCATGTCGAGCGTCACCGCGCGCGCGTCGACGAGGAGACACATCAGTTTCGGTTCACCTCGCGTGAAGGCGATTTTTTGAACCGTTCGTCACTCGTCCTCGTCGACGCGACGCGCGGCGTCTTGTCCTCCTTTACGAATACGTACGAATCGCGACGAACCCTCGTCGACGGTCCGCGACGTTATCCCGCGCCGCGCATCGCCTCCTCGATCTCTTTCATCGCCGGTCGTCCGTTCTTACGGAACAACCCTTGTTGTCTTCCGCTCCAGACGTCTTTACCTCCGCACGACACCGTCACCGTGATTGGATACCTATCCACCCGGTTCGCCACCACGTTCGCGTTCGGTCTCACCTTAAGAATCGCCGCCTTCGCGGCTTCAAATTCTTGCATCCCCCCGTCTGCGCGCGATGCGCGTCAGTCGTGCGGTCGTCTCGCGTCTAAGTGCCCTCGCGCGACGTCGCACTCGCGTTCCCGTCCCCATCCCACCCTCGCGCGCTCGCGCGTCGCGCGCGCGAACGAACCGACGCCGAACACGACGCGCGTCGTCCATCACCGCGTCGTCGCACCTCAGTTGTGACTGAACGTCACCGTCACGTCGTCGCCCGCCATGGATTTGCTCAAAAAACGCGCGCTCTCCGTCGACCGTGTCGTGCGCTCGCGTCCCGTGCGTGCGCTCGTGCCTCGCGCGAATGCTCGTCCGACCGCCCGCGCGATGTCCATGCGACGTCGACGCGCGTCGATCGTCGACGAGAGTCGTCGCGCGGGACGGGGTGTGTCGTGCGCGCGGCGGTCCCGAAGATAGATGTCTGCATTCGCGCGCGCATCGCGCTCGACGTCCCCGACCGTCGCGCGAGCGTCCGCGAGTACGCGCGCGCGGTCGCAAGTGCACGCGCGCGGTCGTGTCGTCGCGTCGTCGCGACGCGTACGTCGACGCGCGCGTTCCTGATGGCGGGAAGCTCGAATCCACCCGCGAAGACGATCCTCATCACGGGCGCGCGAGGCGGCGTCGCCGCCAATCTCGCCGCCGATCTCGCGCGATACGTCGCGTCGCTCGATGTGTGCTCGTCGACGACGCGCGCGTCGCTGGAGATTGTCGTGCACGACCCGCGAGAGTATAGATTCGCGGAGACGGAGGACGTCGAGTCGAGCGGCGGCGTGTTGCGTTTCGAAGACGTCGGTCGAGATGTCGTGGACGCCATCGTGGACGCGGTGAATCGATACGGGAAGTCTCGCGCTCGAGAGGGCGCGATGGTGACGGCGCGGGCGCGAGCGTCGGGAATGGAGGGGAAGAGGTTGGACGCGGAGGCGTGCGCGGCGTGCGGCGCCGACGTCGTGGCGAGCTGCGACGACGACGGGGGTCTGAGCGGCGCGTGTGGAATCGCGGAGGCGGTGAAAGCGGTGCGAGAGCGGCGAAGAGCGACCGGTTCGAGCGGGGACGGACCGGTGTTCGTGATGGCGACGGCGAGGGCGGTGACGGGGACGGTGTTCGCGGACGCGGGCGCGCGAACGCTGTACGAGGCGCTGCGACCGTCGGCAACGTGTCGATGGGCGGAGGATTTACAGACGCGTGCGGCGGAGACCGCGTCGCGCGACGGATCGAACATACGAGATGAGACGCAGGGTGCGCTGCATTTCGAGTTTTTGCGAGCCAATCCAGAGACGAGACCGTTATTGACGGCGAGCGGTGCGGCAACGCGCGCGAAGGCGCCCGACGCCGACGCGCCGACCACGGCGAGCATGTGCGCGCTCGTCGCCGCCATCGCGTTGGATAAGATTATATTTGGCACCGCGACCGCGAGTGGGCCCGCGAGGGCGTGCGATCAGTGGACGCACGTCGAGGCGTTCTCGTTGTACCGGCCGGATCGCGTGGACGCGCACCTGGCTCCGGCGCCGAACAAGAGCGAGTACGAGACGCTTCCGAGCGGCGACGGCGACGAAAACGACGGCGGCGACGAGGACGATTTAGATGGGTTTGAGACGCAGGGTAAACTGTTTGGATACGACGCGCTGAACAAGTTGCGAGAGATGTACGTCCTCGTGTGCGGCGTCGATTCCGGGGCGAACGACGCGTGCGTCTCCGCGCTCGCCGCCGTCGGCGTCGGAAACGTGGACGTGCTCGGCGCGAGCGGATCCGGGCGATTTTTGCGCAAAGAGTGCGAAGTCGATGATCTGTGCGACCTCGACGACATGGAAACGTACAAGTATCACGCGATCATTCGAACGAGCGCCCTTCCCGCGGCGGACCCCGCCATCTCGTTGGCGAGTGAAGTCAAGTCGCCCGTCATCGAATTGGCGACGACGAGCACGGGCGTGTCCATCGTGAGCTCGGGCCTGGGACCAAACGAAAGTTTCGTTCGCGAGGCTTTCACGACGTGGATGAGCACGTCGAGAGCGCAAATCACCGCGCACATCGCGGCGATGGAAGTGATTCGCATCGCGCAAAATCGAGCACGTGCGGCGACGTTGGCGTACGACGGATTCGGCGTGTACGAAATCTAGACGATCGATCGCCTCTTTGTTGTAAAAATTACAGTACATCCGTAGTCATTTGATGCGTTACTTTTTCTTTCCTTTCTTTTCTTTTTTTTTGTCCGACTTTCCTGGCGAGAGCACCTTTTTGAAGGAATTTAAACCGCGTTGCAGCGGCGACGGCGAGGCGAGTTTGGCTTGTTTCTTCGCGTGGCACTCTTCGCACCGCGCCGAGCCCTCGGCCTTGGGGACGATGCCGCACTTTTCGCACATCTCCGCCCAAGCGCGGTCGGGTGTCGTCTCCTCCGATTTCTCGTCGTCATCAAACGTCAAACTGCGCGGCGGGGTGACCTCTCCAATGTTGACGTCGTCGGCGACGTTCTTCGACGTGGTTACGGGCGACGGTGGAGAGATCGGCCACGCGTCAGAAGACGACGCGTCTTGCGGAATGATGTCCTCGGAATCGCCCTCGACGGATTGAAGATTACGAAGCTTGGATTGAAGCTCGTCCAACTCGGCGAGCGCCTTTGAGATGCCGACGGGCGTCTTGCACTCCTCCACGCGAGAGAGCAACACCGCCATCCTGGACTGCACCTCGGACATGTCGTCCCCGGCGTCGCCGTAGATGCGCTCGGACAACGGCGTGTCAAACTTTTCGATGACACGCTCGAGTTGAACGGGAGACGCGAAGCCCTTGCCCTCTCCCTCCTCCTCGTCTTGGTGCGTCACCATGGTTAACGTTTCAAGCATGCTCTTTAATTCGAGCTGAAGTTCGATCTCCTGAGCGCGCAACTGCACGACTTGTTCGCGAAGTTCCTCGACCTCGATCCCGAGTTGCACGTTGTGACTCTCCGCCTGTCGAAGATTGATCTCCGCGTCTTGCAACGCGTACGTCGCCGCCGACAGTTCCTGGTTCTTCGTCTCGAGCGATTCCGTCAACTCCACGTTTCTCGCTCGCGCCGCCTCAACCTTGGTCTCCATCGCCTTCATATCCTCCAACTGGTGTTCCAACCGTCGTTGCTTCCTCTTGAGCTCGCCGTTTTGCTCGGTGAGCTCTTGAATACTTTTCCTCGACGACTCTATGGTTTTCTGCGCGTCCTCTTTATGTTCCTGCAAACGCTTATTCTCCTCCCCCAGCTTGGTGTCCGCGCGAATCTTCACCTTGAGCGTCTCGATCTCTTTCCGCATCTTCTCCACCCGTCCGTTGGCGACGGTGAGAGAGAACCGCAGTTTCGTCGTTTGCTCCTTATCCGCCTTGGCTCTCGCCTCCGCCTCCACCTTTTCCCCCTCCAACGCCTCGACTCGCGCCTCCAACGCCTCCTTCTCCCCCACCGTAGCCTCGAGCGTCTTCACCGTCTCCTCGTGATCCGCGTACACGAGCGCCAACTCGCACTCGGCGTCGACGCGGTCGCGTTTGAGCGCCCCGATCGCCGACTCGCGCTCAACGGTCGCGTGGTCGAGTCGCGCCTTGGCGTTTTTACGCTGAAACGCGAGCGCGAGCGCGCCGGCCGCGCCCGCGATGAGCGCGCCGGCCATCGTTCGCTCGACGGTCGCTCGCTCCCTCGGTCGACGCGCGAGTTCGATCGCGCGCGACACTGCCGTCGTGATGAATGATGAATCTTTTTCGTCTTTTACAAGGCTCAGCGAACGTCGCGCTCGACGCGTCTATACAAGAGCGCTCGCGGCGCCGCACCGTCACCTCCGTCGTCGGACGAGTGTTGTTCGAATTCGACGACGTAGGATGCCTTTTCGTACGCGCGACGCGCGGCGTGATTGTCGATCTCGACGTGGGCGTACGCGGCGACGACGTCGGTGTCGTCGCGGAGGTACGCGTGCGCGCGCGCGAGGAGACGCTCGGCGACGCCGAGACCTCGGAATTCGGGGGCGACGCACACGTTGAAGACGTACGCGCGACGAGGGGTGACGACGTCGATCGGGTTGAAACCCTCGTCGTCGGTGGTATCGTCGTCGGTGGTCGATGGGCGCGCGCCGACGAGGTCTTCTCCCGGAAGCGACGGCCCGAGATGGACGTCGAGCGTCCCGGCGACGACGAAGAGACGCGAGTCGGCGTCGTCGGCGTCTCGCGCGCGCACGACGCTCCATCGACGCAACGCCGCGCTATCGATCGGATGCTCGCGCGATGTGGTGGACGACGACGCGGACGTGGACGCGCGCGCGCGGATGGAGGCGACGACGTCGGCGTCGAGAGGCGTCCCGTCCGCGTCGGCGCGCGTCGCCGCGGCGAACGTGCGCACGCCACGCATGCCGACGCGCTGAAACATCGTCTCGCGCACCGTCTCGCTCGCGACTCGGTCTTCCCACCATCGTAATCGCGGTTTGGACGCCCGCGTCGCGATCGAAACGTCGTCGTCGTCGTCGTCGAAGGAAAACGTCACCGGCTCGGCGCGCCGCTCGTCTTCGATTTCGTAGAAACATCTCGTTCGAACCACCGCGCACGCGCGCTCGAGCTCTCGCGCGAGAAACGCGTGTTCGCGCGAATTTCCAACGTCCACGCACGCAAAGGCGGCGTTGTCGTCCTCCTCGTCGTCGTTCGACGCGCGCGCGGCGGCGCCGACGAGACGTCTTCGTCGATGACATCTTCTCGACACCCGCGCGTCGACGAATCGCGTCGTCTCGACCGCGCGCGACATCAGACGCGTCATGACGCGTGTCTCTCTACAATCCGTCGCTCGCGCGACCCAGCGCGCGCTCAGTAGCCCTTATTCCCGCGTAATCTCGAGCGCATGTCCAACTGCCCTCGTCGACACGCAAAGTAATTCCCACGCTTCACCTCGCACTCCGCCGGCGCGATCGCGCCGTTTTTCCCCTTGACGCAGTCCGAGAGTGTGTTTTTCTCCGTCGTCACGCACGCGCTTCGCTCGACGCAGTCCAGAAACTCGGACAGCATGCCAACGCACGACTTCGACATACGGCGCCCGACGACGAGTGACGACGACACATCGCGCCGATGCGCGATCTCACGGACGACGACCCGTCGACGAGCGGCGATGGGTCGACGCAAACGTTACGTTGGAACGCGTACGGGTTGACGTCGTTCCCGGACGCGCGGTCGTTCGCGCACGTGACGACGCTCAATCTCTCGAGCAACGGCTTACTGAGTCTGCGAGGCGTCGAACGGTTGCGTCGATTGCGCGCCATCGACTGCTCGGGAAATCGTCTGACGACGCTCGATGACTTACGCGCGTGCGGTGCGACGCTTCGCGCGATCGACGCGAGGGATAACGCGATATCCACGACGCAGGGATTGGGGGCGTCGCTGCCGCGGTTGCGCGCGTTGCGACTCGGCGCCAACGCGTTGCGGGACGGCGATGCGCGCGTCATTGACGCCTTCGCGTCGCTCGTCGAGCTCGACGTGAGCGATAACGGTTTAGAGACGATTCCAGACGCGCGTCACTGTCCGGCGCTGCGCATCGTGTCGTTGCGCGGGAACGCGTTGCGCTCACTCGCCAGGACGCCTCGCGCGCTTCCCGCCGCGCTCGTCGAGCTCGACGTCTCTGCCAACGACATCGCGGACGTGGAGGAGTTACGACACTTAAAATATTTCCCGAGACTCGCCCACGTGCGTCTCAGGGGGAATCCACTCGAGGCGAGAGCGGTGCATTACGGGTACGACGCGCGCGCGGTGGCGGCGTTTTGCCTCCCGTCATTGGCGACGTGCGACGGCGCGCGCGCGGCGGGCTCTTCGTGGTCTCGCACGGGTAAACTCTTGTTTCGAAACGACGACGGGGAGCTGTGCGATGATTTACTCGCCTTGTTGACGGAGGGCGCGCCGCCGTGGGCGTTGGGGGAGTATCTACGAAGCGCGTGCGGGGGACCGCCCGACGACGCGAGGCGACGGCGACGAGCGGGAACGCGAGGCGCGCGCGGACAAAGCGCGATGTTTTCCGTGTCCTCCTTTGTCCCCGTGCGAGAGAACGACGACGAAGACAAAGACGGGTATGGTGATGAGACGAGCGACGACGACGGGTCCGAAGAACTCTCGACGACGTTCGCGGTGGAGGCGAAGAGAGTGTACGGAGACGAATCGCCCGGAGACGCCGCGCCGCCGGCTCCGCTCGATTCCACCGCGGATTGGCTCTCGCGCGTCGTTTCGGAGAGCGACGAGGAAGACGACGAGGACGAAGAGGCGCTTCCTCGAACCACTCGGCGACTCGGGGAGGCGTTGACGATGATTTCACCCATACGCTCGACGACGACGGGCTCGAAATCGCGCCGATTCGCCGCCGATTCCACGACGGACGAAGACGCGACGACGTCTGACGAGTTTCATTCGCTCGATTCGGTGGAAGATTTGGCCATCCTCCGTCCGACACCGAGCGAATCGACGAGCGCGTCGGCGAAGATGCGTCTCGTGCGCGCGTCTCCGTCTCCGCGCGAATCCATCGGCATGCATCGACGACTCGCCGGCGTCGCCGGGACGCCGTCGTCGCCGTCGGGCGCGGATTCCCCGGATTTACGCCCGCTACCCCTCGACGGTGGACGACGCGGACGACGACGCGACGGATCCTTCGTGTTCACCGACGACGACAGCGACTCGTTCGCCTTCAGCGACGAAAGAGAAGACGAAAGAGAAGACGAAGAGTCGCTTCGATCCTTTCTTCTCACCGGCGACGAACGATCGGCGCCGAATACGCCGCGCGCGAATATGAAATCTTCATTACGCGCCGTTGTCGCGGATTTAACGAGCGAGAGAGGTGGAGGAGGCACGCCGGAACGACTCGCCGCGTGCGCGAAGAAAATAGAGGGCATGATCACCGATATCAAGAGATCCAGGGCGCGCGCGGGAGATTACGCCGGCGATTCGGCGTCGGCGTCGTAAATCGTCGGACTCGGCATCGGGCGCGTCATTGTCCGACGCGACGAAAAGAAACGAGACGCACATCATGACGGAGACGCGCGAGACGCCTTTACACGTCCTAGGCCGGACAAATTTGGGCAAGTATCTCGCTGAGCGCGCCAAGCTCGCCGAGAAAACGCGGTTGGACATTCCCGAAAACTTCCGGGGTCGAGGCGCGGTCATCATCGGCGACGACGACACCTTCGGTGAAGCGTGTGCGATGATGCGCGCACTTCGCGTGCGATCGGTACCGTTGGTTCGATACGAAACGCCGACGATGCGCGGGGAGTCGTCGTACGAGGCGTTGTGTTTTCTCAGTGTCGGCGATTTGGCGGCGAGCCTCTTGGACAAGCTCGACAAGCTGGACGTCGATACGAGAGAGACGGATGTCGTCTCGCTCATGGGACGCATGGCGACGATTGGACTCGAATTGGAATCTTTACCTCTGCGACACGCGCGCACGAAGTGGGACGGGACTGTGATTTGGAAATCAGCGACGGCGTATCACTCGCTGAGCGACGCGCTTCAACGATGTCTGTACATTTCGCCGGAAACGAAACCGGGAGACGTCGCGTTAAGGGCGGCGCCGCATCGATTCGCGGTGATGAACGATGACAAGGTCATAGAACACGTAGTGTCTCAGTCGGACGTGTGTATGTACCTGCACACGAACAGAGACGTGCTTACTCCAGCGTGGACGGAGGCCACCGTCGCCGAGTTGGGATTGGCGTCGACGCCGGCCGTCGCCTCGGTGGGCGCGAGCGCGCCGACGATTGAATGTTTTCGCGAGATGGGGCGACATCGCGTCGGCGCGTTACCGGTCGTCGACGAAGCGACGGGCGCGCTCGTGGGTACGATCGCTGAGTCGGACATTACGCATCTTCGCGGCGCCGAGTTCGCGGCGTTGGCGCTCCCCGTCGGCGAGTTTCTCGCGCACGCGCATCGTCTCGCCGTGTGGACGCCCTCGGTGGAACGACGCGAGGGCGTCTTCAATCCGAACTCGTCCGCGTTCGCCGTGGCATTGATGCAACACGCGGATCAACTCGTCGTGTCGTGTAAACCGACGGATACCATCACGCAGGTGTTGGAAAAGATGGATCTCAACGCGGTGCATCGCGTGTGGATCGTCGACGACGCCGGGCGACCGACGGGTGTGATTTCGTTGGCTGACGTGTTAGCCGTCGTGTCTCGAATCGGCATGGACGCGGAGGAGTTTGAAAAGAGCCGCGCCAAGATGATGGTGGCGTGAGGACGTCGTCGTCGTCGTAGAAATCAATCAAGGATGAACAAAAGATGCATGCGATGTAACTGACATTACCGAGGCCGCGTTTGGCATTTTCGAGACTGTTTCGATCGTCGCGTCCCCGTGACGCGATACCGCGACGCGTTCGATCACACGCAAGGAAAACAAGAAGCACACGTGAGCGATTCAGTCGCGGCTCGCCCAAAAGTTCACGCGTGCGGATGAAAAGATTCGTCTATGTTCGAACGGGCGCGTTCGTCGTCTGCTTTCTAGTCCTCTTCGTGTGTTTATGTTTCGCAGGGCAGAAGATCGATCCCGGCGGCGCAAAAGACAACGACGTCCCCGGACACGTGAAGAGAAAACTACTCACCGTTCCCGTCGGGCCTCTGGGCGTGATCACGAACGCCATCATACAACCCACGACGTTTTTACGCGTCGCTCTGCTCATTCTTCGAAACCAACTCGGGGCGAATCCGACGGAGGAGTTTCTACAAATGATTTTACAAACGGATCTCGGATACACGAAGTTCACCAACGTGTTCGCGTCGTTCGCCGCCGGCGCGATTCAAGACTTTTCGAGCGGCGTGACGACCGATACCGTCTTGGCGCAGGAGTGGGTGATCGATGGGTCGAGCACGCTCGATAACACCGTCTTTAGTGAATTTTTCGCGGGAGGCGCCGTCGGAATCGAACAATTTTTTGGATTCGGATTCGAAGCGAGCGCCGCCGCCGCGATGGCGATTCAGCAGACGCTGCAACCGAAAGATTTAAACGAGGAGTACGAGTACGAGTACTCGGCGGAAACCGTCCAGGGCGCCGGTGATCGAAGACGACGACGGCTGTTGTCGGCGAAGGAGGCCAAGGCGAGGAAACTGCCGGAGGGCGCCGAGGTCATCACGCAGGTGCGACATCCACTCCATCCGAAAACGACGCGCGAATTGGCGAGGCGCGCGTTACTTCGACGAAATTCCACTGAAGCCGCCGACGCCAATCGCGGTGGCAGACGATTGAGCGAAGACGCCGAATTCAGTGAGATTACCTACGACGACGTCGAGGCGTATACAACGAATTTCTTTGAGTCCATGCCTGGCGCGCTCCCGCTTGCGATCCGTGATCGCTTCATATCTCTCCTAGAAGAATTCGTAGTGGATCCACAGATCCGCATATCTCTCGACGTGACCGTGGCGCTAGTAGGCGTCGCGACCCCCGGCGTGGGCATCACTTCGTACGAAGCCGCCGCTGAGAATACGATATCGAACCAGATTGTGTTTCACGGATACGACGCCGGCATCGACGTCGCGTCGTCCATCGATCCTGCGGTGGCGGTAGCGGCGTCGGTGTCCAAGGGCGTCGCAGTGGCGAACGCCATCAACGACGCGACGAAAGTCATCGATGCCGTCAAAACCATCGTCAATGAGGTGAACACGATAGTTGAGGAAGACTTGACCGCGCGCGACGCGACTGGAGACGACGGTGGGGAGGTTTCAGCGCAGTTCGGGCCGAGCGGCGATAACGAAACGCTCACCGAACGCGTCGCGCGGTGGATTCGACCGCTCAAGAATGGAACCGAAGTTCGCGGACCGCGAGGCGTGGATACGTCACGCGCGATGCACTTTACCAGTCTCGGGAAAAATACGAGCGTCGACGCGAACGAAACGAGCGAGTACGAGGATTACGGCGGCGGAGACGGACGCGCCGGCGCGTATTTCGATTACGTCGACTACGAACCGGTCGGAGCCACCTCCGGGACGTACGCCATCGCGGTGAGCTTAATCTTCCTCGAGCAAATTGCGTTAAACGGCGGTTCAATCACGGTTATTTAAATCTCGCGCGTGTGTTCGTGTGTACTGTATGTGTTATAAATCATCTAAAGTGCCTTGACTTGCGCGAGACGATCCTTCAGACGCTCCAATTTACCAGACGTCGGGAGTCCTCTCTCTTGTAAAAGTTTACGAATTGTCGGCGCATCCATGGCGTCGATCTGCGCGCGTGTGAACTCGGGTTCGGCGTCCGCGATAGCTTTTTCCTTCGCCTTCACCTCGGCGACTTTTTCGTTGAACGCGGCGTCCATCTCCTTGCGAAGCGCCACCGTACGCGCAACCTTGGTTTCCTCGACGGAGGCCAATCCTCGCGCCTTGGTCAACGCCTTGGTGTTCAACGCGGCGAACGCCTGCGCGTCCTCCAACGCCTCTCGCGCCGCCGCGGTGGAAACGACTCCTGAGACGATGACGGTGATGTCGTCCATCTTGCCGCCCACGCCCGCGCTCGCGCCGCCCATCATTTGCTGAAATCCGCCGAACAAGCCCACCGCCTTCGGCGCGCCGCCCTTATCGGTGTCGCTCTTCGCCATCTCCCGCGCGTACGGCGAATCGTACGATTTATCCCCCGCGTGCCCTCTCGCCACCTCCACCAACGCCTTGGCCGCCGCTCTCGCGCCGCCCGCCGCGTCGTCCGCCGCCGCGTACGCCGCTGTCGCCACGCTCGCGATTTCCTCGTCGAAAACGTTATCAAACAACCCATCGCTCCCGGCGACGACGATGTCACCCTCGCGCACGTCGAAACTAAACACATCCGCGTCCTCGGCGACGTCGCACTCCTTGGCCAAATCTCGATACTGCAACTGGTACGGGCAGTTGAAGTAGTGCTGTCCCGCCGTCGACCCGTACACCACAGCGCCGTCTCTCACCACGCGAAATCCCGAATCGCCCACGTTGGCGCACGTGAGCGTCGAACCGCTCAAACGCACCACACACATCGTCGCCGCGCCCGGTAACTTGGTGTTCGCCTGCGCTTCGATCGCCACTCGTCTCGGATCGTCGTCGCAGCCGTCCCGCGTCGCCGCCGCCAACCCCTCGTAACTTAACACGCGCGCGTACAGACCCGGATCGACGCCCTGCTCGTTGAATCCACCGACGCCGTCCGCAACGCAGAGCGTGCCGTTCCCGCGCTCGGCGTCGACGACGACGAACCAGGCGTCCTCGCCACCCTTGGCCACCTTATCTGGGTGCGGGCGATTCTCTCCCACCGCGCACAGCGCGAGCTCACCGCTCGCCCGCGCGACGACGACGCGTTCGCGCGCGCACACCGAACGCATCGTTGCCAACGCGCGTCTCGGCGTCGTCGCCCCGCGCGTCGTCGTCGCCGACATCGTCGTCATCATCATCATCAAGACGCGTCACACCTCTGACTGACGTCTCTCTCTCGCGCGCGCCGCCTCTTCGCGCATGTCTCGCGCGAGCTCGCGCGCGTCAGGCGCGGTCGAGACGTACGTCTACCGCCCCGACGCGTCGTCGTCGTCGTCGAACGTGGACGTGGACGCGCGCGCGGCGTTCGGGACCGATGGCGCCCAAAGGGCGCGCGTCGTCGTCGTCGTCGTCGAACGACTCATCGACGTCGCGCGCGCGCTCGACGCACACAATTTCCGACAGACACACTCATCCGTGGTCTACGACCGCGCGCTCGCGATCGGCGGCGACGAGGCGACGTCGCGCGCGCTCTCGGAAATTGTGCGCTCGCGCGCGAAGACCGCCGACGTGCCGACGCCCACCAACGGAGGCGTGAAGCGTCTTCGTCGAGACGGCGTCGAGGCGTCGTGCCTGAGTCGTCTGTGTGTGTTTGAGTCGGTGGGTGCGTGCGTGGCGCGAGCGAGCGGCGCGGACGCGTGCGTGGTGGATGTCGAGGACGGTCGCGGCGTGTCGGGGACGGCGACGGCGACGGCGGCGTGCGCTTTCGCGGCGGGTGGGCCGAGAATCGTCGTCGTTCGATCGCCGAGGGCGTGCGCGGTGGCGACGCATCGAGGTGAGTGCGTCGACGGGACGAGGGCGTGCGGTGCGGGATTTTGGGACGCGGTGTTCGAGACGAGGGACGACGACGCGGACGCCGACGAGGACGCGTCGACGCTATGGGGAAACGCCTGGGCGAGCGATTTCGCGGCGACGACGACCGTGGACGCGACGACGTGTTGTCGATTTCACAATTACGCCGCGCGTGGGTGCGAAAAGGCGACGAGCGGGGAGACGTGTTCGCTCGACCACGAGACGTGCTGTTACTGTCTTGAGAAGACGTCGCCGCCGCATCGCGCGTACGAGTGCGACGTCTTAGCCGCGCACGCGCGACGGGCGCGCGCGACGACGGCGACGACGGCGATGCGCGAGGCAAAAGTTTTATCCCCGGGCGAACGGTACCGCGAGCGCGTGCGCTCGAGAGATGCAGATGCGGAGCGAAAACCGTACGTGTACGTCGTCGGCGGCAGAAACCGCGGCTTAACCGTCGGCGTCTGCGAACGGTACGACGTTGCGGCGAACGCGTGGGAACGCGCGCCAAGACTCAACGAACCTCGCGGTTCACACGGTGCGTGCGCCGTGGGATCCAAAATTTTCGTCGTCTCCGGCGGTGGGGTGAAATCAAACCTCGCGTCAGCGGAGACGCTCGACGCGTCGGCGCCTGACGCCGCGTGGACGCTCTCCGACGACGTCGTACAACCTCGACACGCGATGAGTTCGACGGCGACGACGAATGGAAAAGTCTACACCGTCGGTGGTTGGTTTAACGGCGCCGAAGCCGTGGGCACGACGGACGTGTGCGACGCTCGAACCGGTGCGTGGTCCACCGCCGCGGCGCTCGGCTCGCCTCGTCGATTACACGGCGTCTGCGCGCTCGGCGTCGACGTCTTCGTCTTCGGAGGCATGACCCAAGATGGCGTCGAGACCGCCACCGCCGAGCGTTACGACGCGACGACGAACACCTGGCGCGCCATAGCGTCGCTTCCCGCGCCCGCGTGCGCCGCCGCGTGCGCTTCGGGGAACGATTGTTTCGTCTTCGCGTGGGGGTCGTCGTCGCCGCGAGGCGACGCCGCGCACTCGGGCGGTTTCTATAGATACGACCCCATCGACGATTCGTACGAAAATCTCGGAGAATTACCGCTCAAAAATTGGTTCGGGTTCGCCGTGTGTGCGGACGCGCGTGACGACGTGCTCTACGCCGTCGGCGGTGCCGTCGGCGGTCGCTGGACGGGGCGCGCCTTCGCCTACCACGTCGGCGAACGCGCGTGGGAAGAGATCGCCACCATGTCCTACGTCCGTCGGCGAACCGCCGCCGCGTGCGTGTACGTGTAATTTTGTAGTTTTGTAATAGTCCCGTCGGCGGCGAAAAAAAGATTAGTTGGACCATTCGTGATGCAGGATTCTTTACACGCCGGCGCGACCGGTGGTAGGTATATGTCGACGACTCGAATCGCGAGTCTCGGACGAACGATCGCGAACGGCGTGATCCGCGCGCGCGCGCAGAGCGGTGGACGCTGCGCGAGAGTCGCGAATCATCAGCGAAAGCAACGATCGGCGACGTCATCGCACAGAGGCCACCCGTGCGCGGTGCGAGCGATGACGACGGAGGCGCAGGTGACGACGGAACCGCGATGGGATCTGGAGAAACACTTTGGATACGCCGCGCCGACGGATGGGAAGATTGACGAGGAGATGAAGGCGGTGGAGAGCGCGTGCGAGGCGTTTAAGAGCGCATACGAGGGGCGTCTGTCCACGGATCTTCTCGCGGCGATCGAGGCGTACGAAAAGATCGAGCAGTCGCTGACGACGGTGTTGTCATACATGTCTCTGAGCGCGGACACGGCGTTGATGAACGATGGGATGCAAAAGAGAAAGGCGTCGTTGATGCAGCAATACGGGCAGGCGAGCGGCAACTATTTGACGTGGTTCAACTTGGAACTCGCGGCGATGGAGGAGAGCGCTGTGGAGGCGCAGTACGCGGCGAACGATGCGTTGAAAAAGTACAAGCCATTCGTCGATGAAGTTCGACGATCGGCGCCGTACAACTTGTCCAAGGATGTTGAGCGCGCGTTGACCCTTCGATCGCAGTTTTCGGGCAAGGGCAAGGTTGTGGAATTCTACGGCAACGAATTGTCTCGATTGCGATTCGACTTGGATGGCAAGCAAGTCAACTTGGAAGTGCTATTGGCGACGATGACGAGCAGCAAGGACACCGAGGTGCGCAAGAAGTGCATGAAGACGCTCAACGACGGATTGAAGGATTTCGAGCGCACGTGCGCCCTCTCCCTCAACATGGTCGCGGGGAGCTGGCACATCGAGAACAAGGAGCGCGGTTTCAAGACTCTTCGCTCGCAGCGTAACTTGTCCAACAACTTGCCGGACGATGTCGTCGATTCTCTCCTCGAAGCGGTGCGCACGACTGGCGTCGACTACTGCAAAAAGTACTACACCCTCAAGAAGCAAATCTTAAAGTCTACGCAAGGCGTCGAAAAATTCACCTGGGCCGATCGCAACGCGTCCATCGACATCGCCACGCGCGAGGACAAGTACTCGTGGGAAGAAGCCGTCGACCTCGTCGAAAAGGGTTACAACAAATTCAGTCCGACGATGGCCAAGCTCTTCATGGACATGGTGAACGAAAAGCGCATCGACGTGCCGGCGCAAGACGGCAAGCGTGGTGGTGCGTACTGCAGCAGCTCTTTCGGTTCCGGTCCATTCCAATTGCTCAACTTCACGGGCACCCAGCGCGACGTCGCGACGCTCGCGCACGAATCTGGCCACGGCGCGCACTTCATCTTGTGCTACGAGCAAGGCATTCTTCAGTTCCACCCGCCGCTCACGCTCGCGGAGACCGCCTCCATCTTCGGCGAGATGATCGTCTTCCGTGACTTGCTCGAAAAGACGCCGAGCGATGCCGACCGATTGGCCATGATCATGTCCAAGGTTGACGACATCATCAACTCTGTCGTTCGTCAGTGCTCCTTCGACCGCTTTGAGGAGAAGGTTCACAGCGCTCGCGCCAACGGACAATTGACGCCGGAAGAGATGTCCACCATGTGGCTCGAGTGCACGAAGGAGTACTACGGCGAGGAGGGCGAAGTCTTCGACTCGTACGCCGACATCTCCGCCCTCTGGATGTACGTCAGTCACTTCCACAACGTTCCGTTTTACGTGTATGCGTACGCGTTCGGCGATCTCCTCGTCGGATCTCTGTACGGCGCGTACATGAAACAACCGGACGGTTTCGAAGAGAAGCTTCTCGACCTTCTTCGCGCCGGTGGCACGAAGGATTTCGTCGATGCCGTCTCGCCGTTCGGCCTCGATCCAGCGTCCCCGTCCTTTTGGACGGACGCGCTTCACGCCCACCTCGGTGGTTTAATGGAAGAGGCTGAGGAATTGAGCAAAAAGCTCGGCTACTCGTCTTGATTGTAATGACATCATCACATCGTTATTGAAAAATCAATGCATTGCTATAGGTGTATTCTCGCTCGCGTTCGCGTTCGCCGCTACAAGGAGAGATTTTCGACGCCCGCCTTGGCGAGGTACGCCTCGTGCGCCTTTTGCTGCTGCGCGCGCGCCTTGGCGAGCTTCTTCAGCGCGCTCTTCGCGAGCGGTTCGCCCGCGGCGTCGTGCGTTGGCACGCCCTCGTCGTCATACTTGGAATACAACCCTTCGTATTCACTGAACGTCTTAAACATGTCGCTCGGCGGCACCTTTGCCTTGGCTTCTTTTTCTGCGGCTTTACGCTCGGCTTCCTCCTTGGCGAGTCTCTTGGCGCGTTCCTTTTCCTCTTTCGCCTCGCGTTCGCGCGCGATCTCCTTCTTCAACTCATCCGCGTCGTACAATTTCCACAACGCTCCGCCCTCGCGGTCGTCGAGCTTCACACCGAGTTCGGGCAAACCGACGTCTCGCACCGCGTCGCACGCGGCGAGCAACTCCTTGGCAGAGGCGCCGTTTTGCGCCAGGGTGCGAATTTCGTCTCTGAACGCCGTCATGAGATCAAGCAACGGCGAGAGGGTCTCTTCGCGGCCTTCGGAGGATCCTTCGCTGGATTCAGGGAACCCGATGGCGCCGGAATCCAGGCACACGCCCAAGCAACTCAAAATCTTCGTCACGTACTTGCCCACGCGCTCGAGCAAGAGCGGACGCACGTCCTTGGTCTCGGCGAGATATTTATTCGTCGCCTTGACGAGATCTTGCAACGCGAGGATGGTGTTCGGAGTGTTGATGTTATCCATCAACGCTTCGTGCACCGCCGCTTGAGCGACGTCGAGAGAATCGCTGAGCTCGCGTTCGCCGTCGTTCCACGTTTGATCCTTATCCACGGCGTAGCTTCCGGAGGCGCGAAACGCACCCTTGATGGAGTGGAAAAACTCGACAAAGGTGCGCTCGATGCTCAGCGCGAGCTCCATCTGTTTAAAACCAACGACGCCCGATCCGTCGGGGGCGGCGACGGGGCTCAGTTCCATCGGTTCGCTCCACTGGTTGAGCAGAAACAAAAAGCGAATCTGTCGCGCCGAGTACATTTGCAACGCAGCGCGAATGGTGATGAAGTTTTTCAAACTCTTGCTCATCTTCAATCCGTCAATGTGCAGGTGACCGGTGTGAATGAAAAAGTTGACCCACTGTTCGGTGTCGTAGTGCGCCTCGGACTGCGCGAGCTGGTTTTCGTGGTGCGGAAAGTTTAAATCGATACCGCCGCCATTGATGTCCACCGACTTGCCGAGAATGTCAGAGCACATGGCGGAGCACTCGATGTGCCATCCCGGACGACCCATACCCCAGGGTGAGCTCCACGACGGTTCGCCCGCTTTGCTCGCCTTCCAGAGGACGAAATCGAACTCGCTCTTCTTTTCGCTCGCCTCGGCGGCGAGTGCGCCCTCGCCGTCCATCGCCTCCTCGACGTTGGCCATGGCGGTTTTATTGAGCTTGCCGTACTTGTGATTCTCAGCCGCCTCGAACGCCTTGACGTCAAAGTACACGCTTCCGTTGGACTCATACGCGTACCTCTTATTGATTATCATCTGAATGTACAGGATTACCTTATCGACGTACTCGGACACGCGCGTTAACACGTCCGGACGCGCCACGCCAAGCAAACGCATATCCTCCATGAATTCCTCCTCGAATTGATGCGCGAGCGTCAAATATCCCTCTTGAATCGACCAATCTCGCGCGCAGCAGTGATCACTCGGCATCTCATCGCCCAAGCTCGCTTTCACCGCCGCCGCGAGCGCCTCCGTCGCCGTCGCCAACGCCCCGAGCGGTTTCCCGCCCTCGGCTAAAATCGTCTCCACCGCCGTCGCCTCCGCCGACGCCGCCGTTCCCGAAGACTCCTTCGCGCTCGCCAACACCGCCTCCGCCCGTCGTGTGTGCGCTCGCATGATGATCTTATCGTCAATATCCGTCACGTTCATCACGAATCGCACGTCGTACCCGAAATACTCGGACATGACTCTTCGCAAGACGTCAAAGTTGACGTAGTTTCTCGCGTGTCCCACGTGCGCGCTGTCGTACACCGTCGGTCCACAGATGTACCATCCCACCGAGTTCCCGCTCAGCGGAACGAACGGCACCTTGGTCTTCGTGAACGTGTTCAGAAGCTTGGGTCCGCGTCGCTTGGGACCGTCGTCCTCGGCGACACGCGCGCCCTCGGGTCGCCACCAGGATGTGGGCGGCGCGCAATCGCACGCGCGCCCGAAGAAGAAACCCTCGCGGAAGGTGAGTTCAGCCATCGCGTGCGACGGGTGAAACGGTTCGCGGCGCGTTCGTGCGCGAGACGACGCGCGAGGCGAGCGCGCGAGGCGACGTGTGCGGGGAGATGGATTACGAGCGATGACGAGTGAGAACCCTTCTCTCTTTGGGTCGGAACGACGACGAAAAAGACGACGAGGAAGAGGAAGACGACCGAGGACGCGGGATGTTCCGCGCGGAGGATGAAAACAACGATGAAATATATATGACGACTACCGCTAGAACCGAGCTCGAGCCGACGCGCGTCACGACGTCTTGCGTCGCACTTCTCGACAGAAATTCGCGACGTCGGCGGCGAATTCCGCCGGTTCCTCGATGTAGAGCCAATGGTCGCAATTTTCGTAAAACTTGACTCGGGCGTTTTTCATGAGCTCGCCGACGCGCGCGACTCCCTCCCACGGGAAGATTTTACTCTTGCGTCCGCCGAGGACGAGGGCAGGGACGGCGGTGTTCGCGCACGCGCTTCTCCAGTCTTGATGCGTGTGGTCGTACATGAGTTCGCACAACGCCTCGGGATCGCATTTGAGCGTCTCGCTCTTCAGCACACCCAACACACCCGGTTCTCTCTTTTCGGTCTCCTCCATCGACACCAAGCACGCCTCCGCGTTCCCGTCGGCGAAGGCGTCCATATCCGCGCGCACCGCCTCGGCTAATTTCGCATACGACGCCGCGTCGAAGCACCCCTTCGATCCCAAATTCCAATCGGGTCGTCGATTCTGTAACGGCGCTTGATCCACGAGCACCACGCCTCGCAATCGCGTCTCGTCGTCGCCGAACAATTGCAAATAACTCCAAATCACCGCGCAGCCCATCGACGTCCCGACGAAGACGACGCCTTCGGGACACTTTTCGGCAAAGTGGTCCACCACCTCGCGAAGATCCATCGCCAATCGCGCCACCGTGTACCCACGCCCCGGTTTATCGCTCTCACCGTGCCCGCGAAGATCGAACGCGACGCTCGTCGTCGGATCGGCGCGCGCGAGCATCACATCAAAGTACGCCGAGCTTCCACTCCAGCCGTGGATGAAGATGGGCACGGGGCCGGAGGGCGTCGCGTCGAGACCTCTCGCGCGCGCGCGGAGTCGCGTTCCGTCGGAGACGACGATGTCGACGTGTGCGGCGATCGACATGGGCGCGCGGGCGAAAGAATGAGGGTGGGATCGGGCATTACAAATGAGGAGTTCACTTTTTGAGCTCGACGGCGCGAGCGCGTAGCCTATAACAATGTCACCGACGACATTTATCATCAAGAGTCAACTCGACGTCCAGCAATTGATTCGTAAAAACTAGGTCCATTTTTTAAGCGTCTTGATCGCTTTTCGCTTGTACGCGTCGAAATCATCGTCGAAGGAGACTGCGCCGGGATTACCGTCGCCGGTGATCTCCAGGACGGTGACGTCGCGGACGCTGGTGACGAAATACTCGTCGTGGGAGACGAAGACAACGCCGCCGTCAAAGGCGTTGACGGCGTCGACGAGGGCGTCGACAGATTCGTAATCCAAGTGATTGGTCGGTTCGTCGAGGAGAAGAAGGTGAGGATGGTCCCACGTGGCGACCGTCCACGCGACTCTCGAGCGCTGACCGCCGGATAATAAGCCGATGGTTTGCGTTTGCAGCGGGCCGCTGATGCCGAACCGACCGAGACGACGGCGAGCGTCTTGTTCGTGTTCGGGAGACGAACAATTGACGCCGGAGACGTGGAGGATGTATTCCAGAGGCGTCATCGCCAGGTCGAGTTGATCGACGTGGTGCTGGGTGACATAGGCGACGCGGAGCTTGGCGCTGCGAAACACGTTGCCCGCGGTCGGTTCCAAGCCGCCGACGACTAATTTCATGAGCGTGGATTTTCCAGCACCATTTCTGCCCACGAGTGCGAGTCTCGTGTTGCGATCGAACGGGAACGAGAGCTTGTCGAAGAGTTTCGTCGAATCTTCGGCGTCGTACTTGAAACACACGTCTCGGAATTGAATGCTCTCATTCGCGCCGATGGGACCGGGATCGGGCCAGCTGAATTTGAAGCTGCCCGTCTCCGTCTCTGGAGCCGTGAGCTCCTTCTGCGCGCCGTCGTAGGACAGTTTCCACTTTTTACCGTCGTGGCCCATGGCGCCCATGCGTTCCATTTTCTTCGCCATCTCTTTCGCCTTTTTCGCGTTTCCGTCGTCGAACATGGACGACGATCCTTTATGCAAATGTTTGTCGATGAACTTTTCCATCTTCTTCTTCGACGCCTGCTGCTCGTCGTACATCTTCTGCTGCCTCGCGTGTTGCTCGTTCCTCACGGCTTCAAACGTGGCGTAATCACCGGCGTACGCGGTGAGCTTTTTGTTCGAAATTGACAAAATGTCAGTGCACACAGCATTCAAGAAGGAGCGATCGTGCGAGACGACGACGAGCGTTCGGCCGTCGAACGCGTCGCACACGTATTGTTCGAGCCAAAGACACGCTTCCAGATCCAAGTGATTCGTCGGCTCGTCGAGTAGCAAACAGTCCGGATTCACGTACAACGCCCGCGCGAGCGAGACGCGAACGCGCCAACCGCCGCTCAGCGTGGAGACGGGACGCTCCATTTGCTTGGGACTAAACTGTAATCCTCTGAGCACTTTCCTGGCGCGTTCGTGCGCGTCGGACGCACCGATGGCTTTGAGTTCATCGTGAATCTCGCGAACGCGCCTCTCGATGTCGATGTCCACGGCGGCGTCCTCGTGTTCTTGCAACTCGGCGAGTTGTTTCGACAAGAGCTCGCGACGCGTGTCCGACTTGACCAACACGTCGATGGGATTCAAGTCGCACGACACGAAATCTTCGCTCGAGTCTTGCGCCACATACATGATTCTCAAATCTGCGGGCACGCCCGGGACGCGCTTCTGCGAGAGCAAACGTAAAAGGGTGCTCTTTCCGGATCCGTTGCGTCCCGTCAAGCCGTATCGTCGACCGTGCACGAGGCTCAACGCCGTGCCTTCGAGCAAATCGTTCCCACCTCGCGGATGCGGCATGCTAAATTCCGACACGCTGATGTCGCGAGATCCGACTCTACTGGATGCGCCTTTCGAATACGCGGCGCTGACGGCTAGTTGCTCCATGTTCCTAATCTCTTCCTCTACTTGTCTCTCGCGTTCCTTGGCGCGCGCCAGATTTCGCTTCTCCTCGCGCTTCCTCCGCTTTTCCTCCACCGCATCCGCGTTCGCGCGCGCGAGCGCCATCATACGTTCTTCCTCCTCGAGTTGCTGTTTCCGCTGCTCTTGCTCCCAAAACCCACTCCCACCGACGAGACCGGCGGCGGCGTCCACGCTGTCCCGCCGCCCGCCTCGTCCTCGCCGCGCGTCGGCGTCGCCCATCTTGACGACGTTCGCCAGTCTCCGCACGCCCGGCGTCGGCGCTGCGTAAAGTTTCGTCATTGCCACCTCCACCGACGACTCCGCCTCCAGAAGCTCGCGCAATCGCGCGCACAGACGCTCGACGTCTACGTCTAATCCGTACGCCTCGCACACCGAGCCTAGAAATTCCTCAAACGAACCTTCCTCTTCCTCCACGTCCGCGGCGACTAAACCGGTGACGTACTCGAGCGTGTCTCCATCCTCGCACGTGCCGTCGAACGCGGCGTCGATGCACTTTCGAACGACCGCCTCGTCCCTCGGACGTCGTCGCGTCGTCGTTCTCGACGTCGATTCGTCGAATTCGCGACGCATCGCCGCCGACACATTCCTCGTCCAATTCGCCACCGTTTCCTGTTCTCTCGCGCTCGCGCGCGGTGCGTCGACGATAGAAACGCGAGAATGATCCTCACTCGGGCCCGTCGTCGCCGTCGTCACCGTCTCGCGTCGCGTCTCACGCGTCGCGTCGTACGCCGCCTCGCACGCCGCTCGCGCTCGTCCCTCCTCCCAGCCATCCCCCAACGCTTCGACGAGAAACGGCGCGACGGCGTCCGCGCACGCATCGCACGCCTCCTCTCGCGTCCGCGCGCGCCCGTCGCCGTTCGGATCGAGCTCGGCGTCGACGCACTCGCGCACAAAGTCGAGCGTGCACGCATCGAAACTCGCCTCTAAGCGCGCGCGCGTCGTCCCGGGCGCGCCCTCGATCGCGTCGCACGCATCGATGAGGGCATCCATCGTCGTTCGCGCGCGTCCGCGCGCGACGCCGCGCGCGCGTCGGTCGTCGCGCGCCGATTTTTCAAAACCAGCCGCCTCGTGTCGGCCCGGCGCGTCATAAACCGCCTCGCGATCATGCCGCCGCGTCGACCTCGCGGTGCGGCGTTCGCGAGCGGCAGCGATGAGCGCGATTCCGTGGGCACTCGGAGCACGCGTCGCGCCGAGGATGTGAGCGATATCCTCGCGTACGAGGTCAAGTCGACGGTGAACGCGTCGCGCTCAATTATTCCCGAATTGGACGAATCCGGCGTGCGGTCGACGCGACGCGCGCCGACGAGCGAGCGCGGACGGTACCGCGTGTTGGATAACGATGTGTACGAACCGCTCGCGCCGTCGAGACGGGTGAACGCGGGAAAAGAGGACGGGAAGGCTGCGGATGGGAAATTCGACGCGACGTCGCTGTTGAAGCTCTTGGGCGAGTCGTACAATTTGAAAGACTCGAGCGGTGGCGCGGCGAGATTGGAGACCGAGGGCGGCGCGACTGAGACGGGGAAGACGACCGCGGGCGTGGTTGGGCGAGCGGCGACGACGATGACGACGCCGGCGGTGGAACCGACGAGTCCGCCGATCGGGGGACGAAGGACGCCGTACGAATTCGTCATGCTCAAGGATGAAAACGTCAAGCAGAGGACGACGACGAGGGAGACGGTGACGGCGAAGAGAGAGGAAAATTATTACAAGTCTGTGACGTTCAACGCGAACGAGACGTCGATGGTTGGAGATAGTGATTCTCCGGCGACGGCGAAACCACCGACGGGGAATTCCACGGGCAAGGCGACGCCGTGGAGCACTGCGGTGTCGGAGCGCGAGGCATCCATCTTTCGAGGAACGTCGGGACAGGTGGCGCGAACGATCGCGACGTATCGAGACATGAGCCGAAGAGTCGGAGACGATTCTGCGGTCAGAGACTCGAGTCAAGAGGGGTCTCCGCCCAAGGCGGTTGGAGACACGATCGCGGCGGAGAAACCGCCGACGGCGAAGATCTTCACCTCTGATCCGGAGACCGAAGAAGAACCCGTACGTTCGGCGGCGGCGAGACGATTTCTCGGAATCGGTAACGCGGCGTACGCGGCGACGACGCTTCCCTCGATGCGCGACGAGCGTCGCAGACATAGCAAACAAGCGAAGCCCACTCGATCGACCGCGTCGAGGCAAACGCAACGCTCCACGGGATCGCAACAAAGCGATTCGTTGATGGTGCAATACCAGCAGGGTGATCAAGACGAGGTCGTTGAACTCTTAGAACATCGAAGAGGACACTTGCTCGTGCGTCTTCTCTCGTGGCTTAACACGCGCTTGAGCGCAGCGACGGGCTTCAAAGTCGCCCCGAGTTTCCCTCTCGAGAAACGAATCGAGCGATTCGTCGTGGGCGAAGGAATGCAAGTTTAAATCGTGGTGATTTTTTCGCGCTACTTGTATGCCTAAACGCGGCGCTTTGTGAACTATTTTCAAGTCAATTTCATGTCGACAATCTAAAAGCTACCGAAATTTTTGTGCGACGCGTCTTGATCGCTCCACAGCGGCACGCGCGCGCCGTTCAACGCTTGGATCACGCGTGACTCGAGCGCCCGCGCCGCGCTTTTCCCACCAGCCTCTTTCGGCACCGCGACGTACACGAGCTCGATGGGTTTCGCCGATTTTTGTCTGTGCGTGGCGATTCGCGTGGGCAAATGGTCGCTCTCTCCGCAATAGCACCAACCGTCGCCTCGGCGCAGAATGTACACGCACGTTTGCCCAGCGGAACCTATGGGCGGCGTTTCGTTCGAGTCGACGTAAATCGCATTCACGTTCTCCATCTGAAACGCTCGCGCGGCGGACTCGGAGAGCAAGGTTTGTAAAAACGCCCCATCGGCGTTTGTTCTCTGCACGGCGGCGTCTGATGAGATTTTCGCCGCGTCCACGTCGCTGAGTTTGACCAACGGAATGCTCGTCTGCTCCGCGAGAAGTTTGTTCGCGCGCGCGACGATAGCGTGAGGGATTCCGCAGTCCAGAGCCGTCTGTAACGCTAAAGATTCACGACACTCGCCCGGAACCATTCGCCACGTCGGCCTCGTGGAACCATCCTCCGTCTGCGCCGTCTCCATGCGAGCTCTCCGCGTCCAAGGCGACACTTGTAGCGGAAGGTCGAGAATGCCGTGTAAGTGCGTCGCGAAAATACCGCGAGCACCGCACTCATCGAGAGCTTCGACGACAGCGCCTCCGATGGCTGTGCCGTGCGAGGCCTCGGTGCCTCGTCCGAGCTCGTCCACCATGATCAAACTTCCGGCTGTGCAAGAACTCAGCATGGACTTTATCTCGAGCATCTCCACCGCAAAAGAACTCAAACCTTCGATAGGGGAGTCTGTGCTCGCCATGCGAACGATGAGCGAGTCTAAACGCGGTACCTGCGCAGAGACTACCGGAGCGTGCAAACCGCACTGTGCCAGCAACGCCAAGGCAGCCACCGAGCGAAGCACCGTGCTCTTACCCGCCATGTTCGGTCCCGTCAGCAAGACGAGTCCGTCGATGTCGAACGTATTTTCAACCGTGTCGGCGCCGTCCATTCGCATCCAAAACGGCACCAAACCTCTCACGGTTAACGGGCTAGTCGTGTCGCCTTCGGGAAGTAGCATCGGAGGCGTCCACCGCTTGTTGATTGAATTACTCGCGTGGGCGAGAATGGCGGTCGTCACCGTAGACAATGTAGCCGCGCCGACGAGCGAACCGATGTGTTCTTGCAAATCTTCGGCGAGATTCACGAGCGTGTCTGAGACCGCCTTGCCCGCGCTTTGCGTGGCGATTCTGTAATCGTCCAGCGCCGCGTCGACGCGTTCCGTCGTCCACCTATCGGCGATTTCTTTCCCGAAACGATCACGCGGGTGAACGAGCGCAAGTTTCATGACTTTGGGAATATTTCTCAACCACAGAGCGTTGTTTCTCATGTCGTATTCGAGTTCACACTTCCTTGCCCGTCCCTTGCGCTCAGCTTCGGCTTGTTTCACGATGGGCATGAGATCGTCGTTGATTGCCGCTTCGAGCGCTCTTCCCGCGGTCTCGACGCCGTCAAGAGCGGAATGAATGTGTTCTGGACGTACTCGACCGCGCCAGCGTTCGTTATCAAAGGTGAATCGATTCGGCACGTTCAACAATTTGAGCGGTTGGTCGGTGCCTTCCATCACGAAGGCGGAATCGTCAACGTCCTCGTCAACATCCTCGTCGACGTTTTCATCCTTCTGACGAATGACGCTCAGACCATTCAAAACATCATCCGACACGACTGACTCGATCAAAACGCACGCCTCTGTGCACGCCTTTGCGAGGTCGTCACCGCTCAGCGTCGAGCCGAGCTTCAAAGATGTCGGTTTCATCAACAAATGGCCCGCTTTACGAATATCTTCGCTTTTGTGCGTGAGCATCGCTTCAACGCCTCGCGCCATGGACGAGAGATCGGCGAAAAACACGTGGCTCGCTTCCCGTTGCGTCAAAAGTTTGGCCACTTTGCTCGGCGGCAAGACCTCGAGTTGCGGCATAGACGACGTCGTCTTCGTGAATAACATGGAAGCCTCTTGAATGGCGAGCGCCGTCTCCGGTGGAGGCGGATGAAGCAACAGTTCTTGCAGGTACGATCGACAGGCTGCCGGGGCAGAGCGTTCGGGAAGAAGGTGCGTCAACAATGGTGGAACAGAACGCGTCGGTAACACGCCCAGTTGTTGCGCAGTGGCGAGCGAAAGCGGCGCCGGACGACCTTCGTTCGTCACGCTGACGCAATCGAACACCTCGTCCGGTCCTAAACCGTGATCGAGTCTGACCAAGTCGAGCAATTTCTCCACCACGTCTCCCGAATATTTGACCGCGTCGACGCCCTCGGCGGCAGACAGGATGGACTGCACCTCCCATCGTAAACGCCGGCTTGGTGCGCTCGTGCCCGCCGAGTGACGCCCACCCTGCGCGTGACCACTCCCTAAACTTTCGTGGCGGTACAGCGGCGGCGCTATGCCTCCCGCAGAAAGCTTCGCCGCGGCCGCTTCCGCCGTCAAGCCTTCGAGCACGCTCACTCGTCGCAAATCCGGTTCGCACGTCACCACGGTGTATCCCAGAACGCCGCTCGCCAAACCGACCACCGGAGGCGCGCTTCCGTCGCCAAAGTCCACGTCTTCACCCATCGACGCCGCGCCTTTCACGTAATTTGGACTCGCGGGCGTCACCACGGCGGCGATGTACCGATCCTTGGGCGGCGTCGGCTGACCGTACTTTGTCATCGCGGGAACCTCTTCGCACACCACGCACGAGTACCCTCTCGACGTCAAACGATCGAGCGTCTCCTGTATTTTCACCACTGGACACCCCGCCCTGGGCACGCCCGAAGTTCCCATCGGATTCAGTCCCGCGAAGAGCACCAGCATCACCGCGTCGTACCCCAAACACTCGTAAAAGTCTCCGACGCGAATCAACGAAATTTTCCTCGGGTGTCTCGCCTTCACCGTCACCGCGTAGTCGTACAGCGTCATCCGTCTCGACGTACTTTTACCGCGCGACGACGCTCCACGCAGGTTCAAATCCACTCCCAGAGGATCGGTCTCATCCAGCCTCGCGATCATGTTTCGCGTCGACGGTTTCGACGCCGTGCTGAAGGTTTGAATCTGTTCTCGCCAAAACTCGGGATCAAATCCCGCGCCCGTCTCCTCCTCGAGCGTCGACGACGACATCTCGTGCGCCGCGGCGACGCCAAACGTTCGCGTCGACGCGCCGAGCGCGCGCGTTCGCGCATCGTTCGTCGCATGCGGCGTCGAAGTCCCCGATCGTCCTCGCGCCTGCAGCTGTCTCGAAATCACATCCGTCGCGCGCGTCGACGACGAGGCCGACGCGCGCGCGAGGCGCGCGCGCGACGTTGACGCGCTCGAACACGTCGCCGCGAATCCGCTCCGCGCGCGCGAGGCGAATCGAGCGAACGCGTGCATCTCTCGGGACGTCGCGCTCATAACTAACGACCGAGTCGCGGGGACGCCGCACTCCGTCTCGCGCGACGACGCCATGGTGGCTCCACCGACGATCGATGTGACCAAGACGGTGTGGGGGATGGAATTTTCGGTGCACGGTGCGCGCGCGACGCGAGGGTGGAGGCGAACGCGCGCGAATTCTCTCGGAGCGCTCGTGCCCTCGATGATGACGCGGCGCGCTGGAATCGACGACGAAGACTGACCGAACGCGCTCGAATCGACGCGACCACGACCAGTGTGCCCGAAGAGACACAAGATGGAGGCTGAGGCGATGTTTCCGGACGTGGACGTGAGCGATCTGTTGGTAGTTCCCACGTGTCAGGTGCGCGCCGCCGACGAAGACGCGAGAGAGAGACCGCGCGAAAGACGACGACGACGCGCGAGACGACGAGGACGAGGACGATAGCGCGTTAGACTGACGCAAAAACGTGTATCGCAGCGAACGAAAATGGATTTGGTGCAGACTGGGGAAGATGTGGACGTGGAGAAGGACTTTTGTCTCGAACGGTTCATCGATTTCGCAAAACGCGTCACTGACGAGTTGCAAGCCAAGGGTTACTGGTGCGATTACATCGATCCGTGCAGCGGTTTATCGATGATCAATCGCGATTCTCAACACATATACGGCGAGGTGGACGCGTTGGTGACGCTGTTAAATTATCAGACGACGAACAGCGGCTGCTGCAAGGTGGTTTTACACCCGCAGTGGGGGAGCGCCGTGTACCCGGCGAGTCTGTTTACCAAGGCGCCGGCGAGCGCGTTACAAGAAGCCATCGCCGTCGCCGAGCGAGACATTCGCGCGAACGACCCGACCGCGTGATTTCCGTATAGTTTTGTCGTTTTGTACCTCTTCGTCTCTTCGTCTTCGTCGACTCGTCGACTCCGCTTCGAGCCTCACACCGCGACTCGAGCATGCGCGCCGCGCCGAACGCTCGATCGGCGCCCGCGCGCTCGACGCGCGTCGTGGACGCACGCGCGCGTCGGTTGTCGTCGCGCCGCGCCGCGCGCGTCCACGCGTCATCGTCGGCGTCGTCGAAATCCAAGTCGAACGACCCCAAACATCTGTACAATCTCTTGGGCGTGTCTTCGACGGCGACGGCGAAAGAGATCAAATCCGCGTACCGCAAGCGCGCGTTAGAGCTTCATCCAGACGTGAACAAGTCGCCAGACGCGTCGACGCGGTTTAACGAGGTGAAGGAGGCGTACAACGTGCTCATCGACCCGAAGCTCAGAGCGGCGTACGACGACGCCGCGTCCTCGACGAGCCGAGGACCGTCGGCGAGCGATTGGACCGATGCGTGGTCACGCGCGACGAGCGGTTCTCGTGCATCCAGCGCGTCGACCGGCGCGCGCCGGTCTCAACAACCAGAGGAGGAATTTTATGGATTTAAAGACTTTTTCGCGGATTTGGAAAAGGAACTCGCCGCGCGTGAGGCCAAACGGCCCGCTGGCGCCGCCCCCAAATCCCTCTGGGAAGAATTGTACGACATAGGCGAAGAATTCGTCGACTTTTTAGAAACCTCGGCACCGAAACCGTCCAAGAAACCACCGGACGATGCGTTCAGGTACGACGGATCCGCGCGCGCGCCGCCGAAACCGAAACCGCCGCCATCCTCCTCGCGACCCGCCTCGGCTCGCTCCGCCAAAGACACCACCGTCGACGACATGCTCGCCGATCTCAAGCGAGACATGGGTTTGTAATGCGTATTTTTTTCGCCCCACGCCTCCGCTCATCGAGTTCACGCGCTGGACAGTCTCATTTCCTTCGCGCCCGGTATTTCGTACAGTTGACAGTTAAACGCCTTGGAAATTCTGCTCTCGCGTCAGATTAGCGCGCGGGCCGCGTGAGCATCTCGCGCCGCGCTCGCGCCGCGCGCGCGATACGACGCGATGTTTGAAGGTTTCCTCGCAGACGCCCTCAACAAGGCGCTCGGGGCGTACTGCGTCGGCATCGATAGCGAAAAGATCAGAGTCAGCGCGTGGCGAGGAGACGTCGAACTGCGAAACGTTCAATTGAAGAAGACGGCGCTGGATGCGCTTCGCGCGCCGATCGCGCTGGACGCAGGGTACGTCGGATCGCTTCGGTTGAAGGTACCGTGGACGAAACTGGGCGAGGAGGCGGTGGTGGTGGAGATCGATCGAGTGTTTCTGTTGGCGTCTAGAGTGACGCTAGCCGAGGCGGAGCGAAACGCCGCCGCGGTGGGACTGTCGACTTTAGAGCGCACGCGCCGACAGGTGGATGAGAGAACGAAAAAGCTCGAGGAGGCGGAGTTGGATTGGTTGCGGACGTCCATGGGGAAGATGACGAAGCAGATGCAAGAGGAGTCGGAGAGGAAAGATTCTTGGATGTGGAAGACGTTTCACACGGTGCTCGGGAATTTGCAAGTAAAGGTGACCAACGTGCACTTTCGATATGAAGACACGCTCACGACGCCGAATAATCCGTTTGCGTGCGGTTTGACGATCGAGAAGATGAGCGCCATCACTGTCGATGATTCCGGTAAGCCGACGTTTACGACGGGAGGGGCGTTGGAAGGAATTCACAAGCACATGTCGTTGGGGAATTTCTCGTGGTATCTGGATTCGAGCGAGCGATTCAGACCGTGGAAGACGCACGCGGACTGGGAACCTCCGAGCGTTGACAATGCATCCGAGTGGTGGTCGCTCTTCGGTGATGGACTTTCCACCGAGATGTCGGCGAAGACTCGTCAGTACATGTGTCACCCGGTCACCGTGGAATTGTTGTACCACAGAAAGGGTAAGAAGGAAGAGACGGAGGTGTGCGAGCCGCGACAATTGTGCAATTTACGCTTCGAGGAAACGCGGATGACGATGACGCGGAGACAATATCACAACTTCATGCAATTACTGCAAGTTTTCAACCAGTATCGGTTACGTTTGCCGCACGCACAATTTCGGCCGATTTGTGACATTAGAACCTCGCCGGCTATGTGGTGGACGTACGCAAAACTCGCCGTTTCTTCGAGAAAGAAGAACGTGACTGGGAGGTTTGGGTGGAGCGACATTCAGAACGCGGGCAGTAAAAGGCGTCGCTATCTCGCCATGTACATGACAGAAGGCGGCACCTCAAATGCCGAATTTTTAGAAGAAATGGAAATCATTGAAGGTGAATTTGATTTTCAAGTCATTCTCGCTTGGCGATGCATCGCACATAGCAAAACAAAAAGTGTTGGAGAGCAAGGCAGCTCTGGGCGCTTCACTTCCTATGCCCAGCGAGCCCGAAAAAAGTTGATCAAATCTCTCGCCGACGAAGAAAAGGCAAAAGGAGGATACTTTTCATGGATATGGACTTCGTCAAGCGCGAAAGAGAACGAATCGGCGACTAGTTTAGCGCTGTCTGACGATGATTGGAGCAAATTAGAAGAATTGATGCATGGGGGTAGCGCCGATGCCGACTTTGATCCGAAAGAACTCGGGCTTGAATTCAACGGCGTGATGAAGAATCTCACTCTCGAACTCAAAGATCATGACGACACGGGTGATGATAGACTCTTGGTCAATTCTGTCATGCAAGGCGTTCAAGTGACGACGAAAACATACCTGGACCAATCGAATACGAGTTTTCTCATCGACGGATGGTCGTGCAACACAGAATGTGAAACAATTTTATCCACCGGCATGGGTGCATCATTACACAAGCACGCGCTCAAAGTCAAACACAATTCGTTCCCATTAGAGCATGAACTAGATGCAGACGTCGATGTACGGATGGCACCGGTATATATCATGTACGACAGTAGAGCTATCAAACATTTGCGCGCATTCTTTGATTCCATAGACGTCAGCGAAACAGATTTAGCGACTCTAGAGGACGAGGCATTGGTGAAACTTGAAGAAGCGAAGGATTCTACAACGGCAGCATTGAGCAAAATCAAAATGACATTCGACATTTACGCTCCGAAAGTGACCATCCCGGTCGCGCGCGACGGGAAAATCCTGTTTCAGACGCTTGTGGACTTCGGTCATTTCAAAATGCAAGGTGATCCGCTTGATCCTGCGGTCACATTTGATCGAAAAACAGGGGCACCGGAGTATAAGATTCTTATGATTGAGAGTAAAAATACGGGTGTGTACATTGCCGAATCAACTTTTGATTGGAAGCGAGTCATCTCTGGGGACTTAAGTGATGTTTGTGAGAGTTTGATTGCACCGTGCGACGCAAAGATGCATCTTGCCAGCGCTTCCGCTGGCTGGACGCCGCAAACTGGTCCACGTTCAAAGATGGAGATGTCCACCAGTTCGTTTCAGTTGTTTGTATCTCCGTCGAAATTAGCCAGACTGTACGCAACTCTCGCCACGATTCAAGAGAAACAAATTTCAACTACGAACACGCCTGGAATCGAAGACATCAAACCGTGGCACGGAGCGCTCATCTCTGGCGCTGCTTCAGCGATGAAAGTAGGTCTTGTTGGCGCCGCTGGTGGCTATCACACTCGAACGTTGTGTTGTCAAGGTCCATATCTGTACATTTTAGAAGCTGATGATGCCGACACGTACGTAGACTACGTGCGCGTTGGATACAACGTACGAGTGAGTACACTGGACGCGGCGGATGATAACAATCAAGGTCCACTACTCGTGATCCACGACGCGAAGGTGCCGAAGTCGCGCGCGATCGAAACGAACAGCACTTGGGTATTTCGATTTAAGGAAGAAAAGGATCTTGACAAGTGGACGCGCTGGCTCCAAGACGTGAACGATGTCGCCGTAGCGACCAGAACGGTGCAAGCTTCCACGGGCGATCTGGAGACCGAGGACGGAGAGAATAAGAATGAGCAAAATTTCAGTGAGTCCGATGGGGTCATCATTGAATCGTCCTTCATCATGAAAATCGACAGCGTGTGCGTGCACCTGGCTGGACAGGCCATGGGTATAGCGGGAGCTCGCCGCGACGGTTTTGAGAATGGAGGCGTCGAGCGCGCATTGCACCAAAAGTTTGAAGACACGACAGAAGTGCCGCTCGCGATGCTTAGTTGCACGTCGGCGAGCATGACCATTGAAGAGAACGAGCACGGTAAAGAGTTTGAAATGATGGCGGCGACGATGGATATCGTAGATCAGCTCTGCGGTGCTGCATCTGCAAGAAATCTCATGAGCGCGCAGTCCAGCGAGGACGTGAAAGTTCGATTCAACTACAAGGACATCAGTCCGACGTCACCAGAATACAAGGGTATCGACACGACTATGAGATTAGACACTGATGAAGTCATGTTCTTTCTTCACAGACCAACCATTGGAAGTCTTTGGCGTATGCAAGAGGAGTTCAAGGTGATATTGGCGGCGTTTGCGGTTCCCAACGACGAAGCAAAAAAGTCAACCGGTTTCGATGAAGATCAGGCCGATCGTATCGGTTCACAACTATTGCTTCGCTTCAAGTCAACAGTCGTCACAGCTTTGTGTGAAAGGCAAAACGAGCACAGTGAGCCCGTGCCTTTGTTTGACTGTAACATGACAGACTTGCAACTCGAGATGTGCTCAAAGCAGACCGTCACCAAAATGACCATGTACCTTGGAAACCTTTGCATCGAGGACAGAGGTGCGCCCGATGATAATATGTATCGACGATTGATTGATATCAATTCTGACGCCGCATCCACCGGCAGTCGAACGAACGTACAAGTTTTCATGCACAATCACCTCGCGCCGTCTTTCCCCGGCTACGAGTACGACGTGCGCGTCAAATTTCATGATGTCAGAGTCATCATCGTTTATTCCTTCATCCAGAGGCTCCTAGGTTATACCTCAGCATTCTTGCCTCCTCCTCTTCCGGTGAGCGCACTTCCCGAGTCAGAAAGGAAAGCTGAGCTGTTGCGGCGGGGAGAACCGAGACCGTTTACAATGATGTACACCGTGGATATGAACGCACCGGAACTCGTCTTCCCGAGAAGTAGTTCTTCTGATCAAGCGTTCGTGTTGGATGCCAAGAGCGTTCACGTCGATAATAAACTGGAATGGACGAACGGAAAGTCTCATTTGGACGTCGGGGCCATCCTGCTCGACAGCACGGTGGTATCGCTCAACGGCTGTTCCGCGTGTGTTTGGAAAGAATACAAGCGGACGACGTCCATGATGCCGAAAGGACGGGACATGTCGCTATCTTGCACGTATCGTTCCCCGAAATGGGATCCAGGTCGCCGCGCGCCAGCGTACGAGGTCTTTGTCGACTTTTTAGACCATTCAGAGGTTGAGTTGTCGGATTTTGAGTACCGTGTTCTCGTCGCGCTTTCATCGGAGAATTTCGCCGAAATTGTCGATGTTCCGCAACCTCTCTATGAGATTGAGGAGATTCCTTCCGCTGAATCGTCAAATCTGGTCACATCTGACGCTAGAGAAACGCTCGTAGTCCTGAACATCAACAAGATGCGCTTGGCAACGTTCGGCGCCTCGTTACCGACTCGAAGCAAGCCGCTCGCATCATTCGAACTCGACGACATGCACGTCATGTACAGAAACAAAGACGGCAAGACGATGCTCTCCGTCACGTGCCCATCTCTGGCGCTCAATGATGCACGGGTGGGTGTTCCTGATCAAGCTCGTCAGGCGTTTGGTCGTGCCCCGGGATCCAGAGCGTCGGAGACGTTGCTCTGCGTAGACGCCGTCATGTCCGAAAGTCTGTACGACTGCAATTTTCTTTTACAATCGTGCCGAATGATGTACGATCCAGAATTCGGCTTAGCCATCTACAATTTTTTCACGAGCCAATCCGAAGACGAATCGGAAGGAGGTCTCGTGGACGCGCGTCTGAGACAAGATATGAACTTTGGAAGCAAAAAGATGATGGCGCTCGAAAACGACACCGAATTGAGCGTCTCGAGACGCATCTTGTGCAACTCTCCGATGGGTGAAGACGAGGTCGAACTTCACGGAAATGGACAAGATCTCATTTTCCAAGCGTCGACGCTACCACTGGTGTACGTGGCACCGGGACGGACGCTTCGATTCAAAGACGTTCGCATCATCGTTCCGGTCGGAACCGGCGTGTGCGACTTTGTACAATTGGACGCGGACGCAAAAATCGTGACAGATGAAGCAGACGGCGTCGTCGTCGTGCAAGAAAATCGCGCGCGGAAGAGCGCGCAGTCTCTCATGACGAAAGCAGCGTCGTCGATCGACTACAACATATGCGGCTCCATGCCGAGAACCGAGGTGGTCTTCGTGGACACCTCGCGAGGAAACGCCGAATACGTGCTTCGAATGAAGACGGGCGCGGAGTTCAAGTACTCCACGGAGCAGACGGCTCAACAAGCTTCGTTCACGTTCACTGCCTTTCAAATCGCTATCGGTGAGTGGAAAGCGAAACCTCACTGGACGGTCGTGGACTCGAGCGTCGTTTTGAAGCCCATCGACATTGACGGAAGCATGCACGCCACGAAGGACGACGTCGCCACGATGCTTCGAGCCACCGACGCCGACTTCGTTCTCGACGCGGCGTCCATCAAGCAGCTCGGTGCGCTGTCTGAGGGATTCCTCGCCACGCTCCAATCGACCGGTCTGTACAAGCAAACGCAACAGTGTTCGACGTTCACGCACGTGGCGGGAGACGGACAAGGTGCACACTTTTGGCGTCCGGTGCCACCGCCGGGATTCGCGTCTCTGGGCGATTGCGTCACGCTCACCGACACTCCGCCGTCGCAATCCGTGGCCGTGATAACGGACGCTGAGGGGCTTTCGAAAGCTCCGGTGCGATTCGAAAGAGTGTGCGCGCTCAACGACGCGTCAAACACGACCGTTTGGCGCCCAATTCCTCCGCGCGGCTACTATGCTCTCGGTTGCGTGGTCGCGCGCGACGACACGGAACCGTCACCTGAACTCGTTCGATGCATGCGTGTGGACGTCCTCGAGGTGGCCAACTACGGTGCGTGCATTGAGTCTGAAAGTTGCGAAGCTTCGCTCCGCCAGGTGAACAACTGTTCGCGGACGTTTCAGGTGTTCGGCGACGGCGTCGAGAAGTTTGCTCCAGTCGATCTCAACTCGCCTCTCCTCCCGGAACCGTTCCCCGTCATCTCTGCCAGTCAATCTTTGAACAACGAGACGAGTGAGATCACTTGTGAATCGAACGAACTGTCCACGATGACGACGTTCGATTGCAAGCGCATGTGGGTGAAGCGAGACTCGAGATCGAGACGCAGCGCCTCCATTTGGCGACCTCGACCGCTCCATGGATACGCGTCTCTCGGCGACTGTCTCATCGTCGGTTCATCTCCACCAGCCTCTGGCATTTTGGTCGTCGAGACGAGTGATGAAACGGTGGCGCAGCCAACGAGTTTCGTTCTCGCGGGCGCGCTGCACGACGCACAAGGGAATGTTCTGGGCGTGTGGAGTCCGACGCCTCCGCACGGGTACGTCGCGTGCGGCGACGTCCTGACGAGAGACATCGTTCAGGCGCCTCCCCTGACGGCGTGCGTGTGCGTTCGCGAAGATTTAGCGTCGACGGTGTCGAGATCGGGCGCGTGCACCGATCCGACGCAGGTCACGTTCGACGGTATCTTCGTCGAAGACGCGCTCTGGGCCTCGAGAGAGGGTTACGAGGGCGCCGCGTTATGGAGCTCGGATCCCGACGCGCCGCTCGAACATTTGCCACGATGGGGCTTGTTCCAGTTTTCAAAATCCGATGCGCGAGCTCCCAGACAACGTCGTCCTCGTCTGTCCGTTCTCGATTACGTCAAGGCGCGTCGAATTCGAGACAGTGCGGAGGAACTGAACATTTCTCTCAACGTTTCCATTCCGCGCGTGAGTCTCGTCCTGTTGGAAAGAGAGGTGTTTTCTCATCCTCTGCTGTGCGCGAGTCTGACCGATACCTCGTTCGTCATGAACGGAACTTCGGCACATATGGAGGGGAACACCATGATGACTCTGGTGGTGTCGTCGTACAACAGTCTTCGAAGCTGTTGGGAACCCATCGTCGACGCGACAAATTCTTACTTGAAATTTACGTACAGCGCGACCGGTGATGAATCAGCTCCGGCGGGTACGTCGATGCTGATAAAGACCATCACTCCGTTTAACGTGACGGTATCGCAGACGTTCGCCGCGGCCATGTTACGATGGATTGAATGGCAGGCGGTTTCTTCGACGGCGTCGGTCAATACGCTTCAAGCGTCGAGCGAAGACGCTATTCGTTACGACAATCGGCTCACGAATCAAGATGTCTATCTGAGGTACGGTGTGGATTCTATGAATGCGATTTGCTTGAAACCGGGCGAGTCTCGAGAGATCGTCTCTGGAAACCGATCGTCCACGTCGTACACCTTACCGGTTACCGATGCGACGCAGTTGTCGTCCTCCGTGCACATGGAAAAGATTCCCGTGCGCGCCGCCTGGTTCATGTACCTGACGGTCGTCTCTGTGGACGTTCCCGACTTGAATGCGTTATCACAGATATCCGTGAGCCTAAATTTGGAGTTTCCGAATGGTCTCGGACAAAAGTCGATGCGTACGCGATCCATCTCCGCGGCAAAGGCGCCGTTCGAGTGGAACGAAGGCTTTCGTGTCGCCCCTCGAGTCGCGCACGGCACGCCGACGACGTGGCGAGAGTACACTGAAGATGTACTGATGGATGTAACGGTGAACGATCACACGAACTCGGTGAACAGAGAGATCGCGTCGCGTTCAATGTCTCTGAAGTCTGTGGTCGACTCTCTCGAGATCGTGTGCGATAAAGATGATACGAGAGCGGGCGTCTTGCGAGTGCCGAGAGTCGACGACGACGGAGACGCGCTCGAGTTGAAAATTGAGATTGAGTTCCACGAGATCGGGCACAGACGCCGACACGCCTTGGTGGACAGCGCGTTGAAAGAGGAAGAGGATATCGAAGACGAAATGTTCGTCGCTTTCACGTCTGAAGGACCGTGGAAATCGATCGATACGCACACGCCGAACGCCGCGCAAATAATCATGCACGAATCGGCGCGATGCATCGCCAGATTGTCTGGTCCCAGCGCGTGCCAGTTTCTGCCGACGGCGACGTTCAAGAATGAGACACCTCACAATTTGGAGGTGTGCATCGTCCCGTGCGGCGTCCATCCGGACGATCCACCCGAGAGTCGACAGTTGACGCCGAGACGCGCCAGGCATGCGTTCGAAGAGGTGTTTGAGAACCAGCGCAGAATTCCACTCGTGGGCTACTCGTCGAAACACTTGCTTCCCACTGAACGAAGTTGTTGGTCGAATCATCACGGCGGCGAGAGCACCGGCTCGATCGACGAGTATACGTCGCGATTACTTCCAGCCGGTTTCGAGTGGGACGGGCAGTGGCACGTACACAAGGGAGAAAACACGGATGACGAGGGCTGGGCGTACGCCATGAACCTGCCGGATCTGAAATACCCGTTTCCAAAGGGGAGTCACCAGGGACCGCTGTCCATGGTTCGCATGCGTCGATGGATTCGTCGTCGCGTCCCGGTCATGCAGGACGCACCGGCGCCACTCGTGCCCACGACCATCGCAACGCTGTGCCAACGCGAAGTGGTGAAACCGAAACAATCCGTCGGTTTGATACCGTCAATCATAGGACCGGAAGCTATGTCTGATCTTTTCGTCAGGAGTGTGTCGGCAAATGGACGGAGCGCTTGGGCGACTGAGGTGGAAGAACACGGCGCGACGTGGTCTTGCATGATTGCGCGCGCGATGGAAGGCTCGGAAATCGCGTGTGTGAAAGAGGACGACGGGATAAAACGTTTCATTGGAATAGAAGTGTCAGCCGACGCCGTGACGGCTGACGCCGACGCGCGCGCGGACGAAACGGGTTTCGAAGACTGCGAACTGTTGGAGGATGGTTACTACAATCTGAATCCGGAAAGCATGGAGTGGACGTTGACCGCGGTCGCTCCGCATGTCGTCAAAAATCACACGCCAAGAGTGATGAACGTGACGGTATTTCAGGCGGATCCAAGGAGTCCGCTTAGCGTGCGAGCCGTGAGCAAAGTAACCGTCAGTCCGCGAGAGAGCGTGCCGATTCACAGCGTGCATCCGATGACGCCTTACTATCTGCGCGTGGCGCTCGACGACGGTTTCGACGACATGGAACCGGCGCAACGTTTGTTACCCGTGTCTCCACTGGCAATAGACGCGCTCAAATCAGTCGGTACGTTGGATGCATTTGATTTGTTCGATACGTCTTTCGCCGCCGCCGACCAATCCGAAGACGCGAGCACGTCCATGGATGAAATAAAGTTGCGCAACAAAGACGGTAGGACAGCGGTGCTCGAGGCGCGCACCGATTTCGGTTTCGTTTCAAATGCGCCGCGAACAACGGTCATCTCTGCCAACGTCGTCGTCGTGAACAAGACGAGCGTCGACCTCATCGTGAGAACGTCGACGGTGCAGTTATCGACGAGCGAAGAGGGCGATTCGTCAATGTCTAAGGTTAAGTTTCTCGAGACTCGAGCCGCGCATTCCAATCGAGGCGTCGAGCTCTTGCGTAAATACATGCTGCGCAAAGCGCCAAAAGACGGCGAGGTGTTGTGTCTCGAAGTCGGCGTGGCGAATTCAAACGTCTCCAAGCCGCATCTTTCACCCATCATTCCGATGTACGAGCGAGAGCTTTTGAGCGGTGCCGTCGTCGTGCGCGCCGTCTGTCCCGACGGATCGTTGTATTCGGTCACCGTGCGAATGGAAACGGGAGGAGAGTACGCGAAATACGGTTCGCAAGTCGTGTACATCGAGCCGCGGTGCGTCGTGACGAACCAAACGGGCATGAGCATCGTCATGGCGCAGACATCGCATGATCTCGTACAATCGGCGCTGGAGTTGAAAGCGACGGACATCGATGTTCCGCTTCGCATGCAAAGCGCGGACGACGACGGCGTCGTGTGTATCAAACTTCCGCACGCGTTGTGGTCTGCGCCGATTAGTTTGTACAGCGTCAATGCGATTAAGGATTCGATGAAAATCCCGCTGTACACGACGAACGATCCCGATGACTTCGAGCTCATGCAGTTGCACGTGGACACGTCGACGTTGGGCGTTTCGAAAGTGAGTCTGAGCATAGAAAATCGTCACAAGTCGAGCATTCTCATCGAGAACACGAGCGACATGGACTACATCGCGTTCAGGCAAGTCGGCGCAACGAACGACGCGCATGAGCCTTGGAGAATCGCGCAACCGCAATCGGCGAAACCGTTTGGCTGGGCGCGCCCTCAGGATGCGAAGAAGCTCGCGGTGTGCGTGCTTCGCAAAGGATCGCTACAAGGAGTGGTTCAACGCGTGTACGATTTCGAACACTTGGACCCCGCCATGGAGAATGAAACGTTACCGGGACTTCCCGTCGCCAAGATTGATCTCAAGGATGCGTCCAATTTAGACGTCGACGGCGGCGACTCCGTGTACTTTAACTTTCTTCCAGTCACCAGAAGACTTCGAAGAGGCAGACACATTCTTCGCGTCAAGTCGTTCGGATCTGATACCATCTCCAAGCACATGCGCGTCGCGGCGCGGGCGAACGGCGGTTCCGGCGAATCCCGCGTCGCGATGCTCATCACGGAGAGCAGTCTGTCCCTCGTCGACGGAACGGTCAGCGAAATAATCAACTGCTCCGCCGAAAACGTCGGGTTCGAGTACATGACGTGTGCGCACAGCGGCATCGCGTCGATGAATCTTCGGATTGAATCCATGCAAGTCGACGACATGAACCCAAGCTCAAAGTACCCCGTCCTCGTCAGGTTGCTCGGTCCGCGGCAGAGCTCGAAGCATCCTCTGTTGTCGATGAAAATGGTCACCAAGAGTTCCGGCGGACTCGGCGCCGTGTATCCGTACATTGACGTCAAGTTCGCCCCGAGAGATTTGCAAATCGCCGTGCACGAGCCCCTCGTGTGGCGTCTCGTCAACTTTGCCAAAGTTTTCGAAGCCGAGACATCGAGCGAGAGCGCGCAGAGTCTTCAAGTCGTGAGCGCGCCCATCGCCATCGGAAGTTTCCACGTGAGTTCGATCAATCTCAGGCTACGATTCCGTTCGGCACTGTACTCTCGACCGAGACACGCGATGCCCGCGTTTTTAACCGGCGTCGCCTTCGTCAACATCGACGACGGACAGTTACACCTGAGCGCGATTCGCGTCGAGAGGACGCGAATGCTCGAGCGCGCTTTTTGGTCGATGATCGTCGATTCTTACACGCGTCAGGTGGCGAGACAGGCGCTGTTACTTCTCGTCGGCGTCGACGTGTTGGATTCTTTCTCGCAGGCGCTCGGACAAGCCTCGGCGGGCGTCGCGGCGTTGAGTTTGGATAAAAAGTTTTCAAATTCGATGAATTCGACGCTCGGACCGGATGCTCGAAAAGCTGAATCCATCCAGGCTGGACTCGCCACGGGCGGCGAAATGCTCGCCAAGGGCGTGTTTAGAGGCATCACCGGTGTCTTTCGAAAACCCGTCGAGGGCGCCATCAAGGGCGGCGCCGTCGGTTTCGCGAAGGGTGTCGGGAAAGGTTTAATCGGCGCGGTGACGCAACCGCTCGCCGGAGGTTTAGCCGCCGTCGGTCGAACCGCAGAGGGCATCGCCGTCGGCGTCGACGGCGTGAAGAGCGTGCTCGGAGTGAACGCGTCGTCGGTGCAGGTTCGCGTTCGAGAGCCTCGGGCGCAGCACGCCGACGGCGTCTTGCGCTCGTTCGATCGCGAGACGTCCGACGCGCAAACCGCGCTGCGCGCCGCCGTGAGAAGGAAGGCGAGCGTGCAGGTATCGGACGGACTCTCGACGGCGACCCCGTACGCTCGAGACAGGTACCTCGACAGCATCGAGGTCGATTCGCGGTCCACGCTCGTCGTGCTCACCGACCAACGCATCGCGGCGTTGAGAGTGCCGCGCGAACGGCGCGACGAGTACGTCGCTCTCTGGCACGTGTCGTGGTCCGAACTCCTCCACGCGGAGACGCAAGCGCCCGCCGACGTGGTGTTACACCTGAGAGAATACACGAGAAAGAAACGAATATTTGAAAAGAGCAGAATCACGCGCGTCGTCAAGACGACGCCCGGGACAGATCAGATGGAACGATTGATTGATATGATTTCACGCGAGGTGACGCGGCGCACTCGAACGGCGTCGGACGACGCCGACGCGCGCGACTCGGACGCGTCGCCGATCTACGTGCCGTGCGCGGGTTGGCGCAAGGTGGTTCGTCTCGACGATGACGCGTGCGTGTGGGCGCCGACGCCACCGAACGCGAGATACGCGATCTTCGGACACGTTCTTGGCGGTTCGGAGGAACCGTCCGAACCCGTGAGCGTCGTCTTGAGAACGGGAGGCGACGGCGTGGTGCTGAGTCCACCCGTGCGGTTCGAACTCATCTATCGAGAGCGATCCGATTTCACGGTTTGGATGCCCGTGCCACCAGCGCACTTTCGAGCCATCGGCGCGGTCGCCGTCGACGGCGTCGAGCCGCCGAAGAAGGAAGACGTCGTCTGCGTGCGCACCGACTTTTTAACGATGGCGTTGGTCAAGCTCGGATGGCTTCCGCAGGCTGGGAAGAACGACGCCATGCGCAGTCCCGACCGGAGACACTTTGCAAACGCGACCATGTGGACGGTGGATAACCTGGGTCAGACGTTCATCGCGACTCGTTCGAGAGATCATCCGGCGGACGACACCGCGTTGGACGTTCTCGATGCTCGCGAAGAAGACGACCGAATCATGATTTGAGAAGCTCGCTCGTCGTACGTGCAATGTCGTACTTTAGCTCAACGTATTGTACTTTAGCTCAACGCGCGATCGCCTAAGATGAATTCAATTAATGTCTACTACGTCTACTGTACCACGAGTACGCAAACAGTCCCGCGCTCACGACGGAGACGACGACGAGCGCGCGCTCCGCCCGAAGAGACGAGAGCGCCGCCGCCGCCGCCGCCGTCTTGTCCGCCGAACGCGCCTCTCGAACGGGCGGCGCCGTCTTGGTCACCTCACCCGCTCGTTTCGCCGCGCCGTTGGTGCGCACGTGCGACCGACGCTCTTTTCGAGGCGCCATCATGTCCTCGATGTCCGGCTCCCCCGGCGTCTTCAGAGAGAGCATACCGCACGCGCCGCTGATGTCCTGTCCCATCTCGTGCCTCACCGTCGTGAACAAGCCGAACCGTCGCGTCAAGATTTCCAACATCTTCTGCACCGCCTCCGGTTTCGGCGGCACGTGTCCCGCGGGCGTGTCCGTGGGATTGAGAGGAATCAGGTTGACGATGACCTCTTTCCCGCGCAAGAGTTCGCCGAGCTGTTCGGCGCACGTCTCGTCGTCGTTGACGCCGCCGAGGACGCAATACTCGATCATGGTTTTCATCTTCGGTCCCGAGGCGAGATACTCGTCCAGAACCGCCATGAGATCGCCAAGTTTGTACGCCTTGGCCGTGGGCACGATTTTCTGTCGAAGTTCTTGCGTCGGCGCGTGTAAACTCAGCGCTAAACACGTCCCCGGCGCGTCTCGCGTGAGCGTTCGCATCCTGGGAATGACGCCCACCGTGCTCACCGTAATCTTACTCGCGCTCAATCCGAACCCCTTATCGTCTCGCATCACCTCGATCGCCTCCATCACGCTCGCGTAATTATTCAACGGTTCACCCATCCCCATGAAAACGACGTTTCGCACCGAATCATCGCGACTCGCGTGCGCCAACTGTTCCACGATTTCCCCCGGCGTCAAGTTTCCGAGCTCTCCCAGCGTCCCCGTCGCGCAAAACGTGCACCCCATCTTACACCCCACCTGCGACGACACGCACAGCGTCGTTCGTCCCTTGGCGTGTCGCATCACACACGCCTCCACGCGATGCCCATCTCGCAATTCGACGATCATCTTCTTCGTCGACCCGTCCCCAGACGTCTTCTCGTGCGCCACGCGCGTGACGAAGAGCGCGAACGCGCCGCCGCGTCCCCCACCCCCACCCCCACCCCCGACCAACCCATCGACGACCGCGCGAGGCAGACCCAACGCCGGTCGACGCACGAACACCTCCTCGAGCGTCATCGCGCCCTCTCGCGCGCACTCCACGCACGCCCGCGTGAGATTTCTCGCGTGCGCGCGCGCCTTGAACCCATCCCCGATGCGCGCTCGCATCCATTCCACGAGCTTCTCACGATCGAACACGCTCGACACGGACGACGACGACGACGGAGACGACGACATCGCCGAGGCGTCCATCACGACGCCGCGAGACGACATCACCGACGCCGGTCGACACCGCGCGCGCCAATCGCGAATCTCCCGCCGCCGGGCGGCGGTTGGGCGCCACCCGGCGGGTTTCATGCAGACAGAGATTTCACACCCGGACCGAGGGAGGTATCGACCACACGTCACACCCGGACCAATCAATGACGGGACGGCGCGCGAGGTCGCGTGTCCTTACTTACGCTCTTTCCCTGGATTCGGACATATGGCATCTGCTTATTTTCCGTACAATATGTACGACGCGGCGGTCGGTCGACGGACGCGAGGCCTCGCCGACGCGACGTTTCGCGGCCTCGAGAGAGACGGAGAGACGGAGGGCGTCGTGTGTGTAAAGTAAAGTGGTACGTAACTAGAGGGTTTAGACACCACAGTACGTACGCATCTCACCCGTGCCGACACGCGCGAAGACGCGTCGACCGACCGCCCGGACGCGTCGCGCGCGTCGACTCGACCGTCACACGCGCGCGAAGACGCGACGACGGACGGTGAGGCGACGGCGCGCGCTCGTGACGAGTGCACGCGACGCGCGCGAGCGAACGATTCCGATCGAGTCCTCGCTCGTGGTGAACGCGCGCGCGTTCGATGCGGTCGCTCGTCTCGGTCGAGGACGACGCGGTCGACGCGTTACCGGTGACGGTCGCGGTCGTCGCGGAAGATGACGCCGCGGCGTCGGCCGCGAGTCGCGGGGGGGACGGACGCACGATGTTCGCGGTGGCGATAATTTCCATCGTCGTCATCTTGTGTTGGATGGTGTGCGGGATCGTCGCCCGTAAGCGTAAGCGGACGATGGAGATCAAGGCGTCCGAGGCGTTCGAGCGGGCGCTCGAGGAGGCTGAGCGACGACGCGCGGCGCGAACGGCGCGCGCGTGGGAGGATCGAGCGGCGAGGGTGACGATGCCGGGATCGATGGAAGGGGAGGAGGTGGTGGTGCTCGGCGTGCGAGAGGTGGTGGACGCGCGAGGGATGGACGTGGGCGTGGGAGAGGAGGAGGGCGCGCGCGCGCGCGACGGCGGCCGAGCCGGCAAAGGCGAAGACGCCGAGGGCGAGACGCGCGAGGGGGATGCGGCGAGGACGGTGGAGACGACGGTCGTCGGCTCGGACGACGCCGTGTGAGGGACGAGATGTGCGTCGAGGACGTCGCGCGGTGTGACGCGGCGTGGATTGTTTGTTTGTATCTTTTGTATCTATATCTCGCACGTCCGGGACGCGCGTTGCGTTCGTCGCGAGTTGCAATTCTAATTCTATTCTATTCTATACCGCGGTGCGACGACGCGCGCGTCACCCGCGCGATCGACGCAATGGATTCGTCCTCGACATGCCGCCGTCGACGCGAAGCGCGCGAAGGAGCGGATTAGCGTCCGCCTCGACGTCGGCGCTCTTAAACGCTCGAAACATCGCGCGCGTCACCTCCTTCTCTCGACGACGGTTCGCCTCGGCGCGCGCGCGAATGTGTGCCATCTTTTGGGTATCATCACGCATTCGTTCGGCCTCGTTCGCGTCGTCCGCGTCGTCCGCGCGCGTCCTTCGTCTCTTCGCGTCTTCGCGCGTCTTCGCCGTCGGCGTCTCCGACTCTTCCCCCACCACCTCGTACGTCTCCGCCCTCGGATCACCCACCCCTCGTCGATCGCGTTTCACGCGCACGCGCACGGGCTCGACGGCCCCGTCTTCGCGCTTGCCGAGTCCACCGCGACCGCGATACCCGCACGCGCGGAGCAAACGCAATCCTTTCGACTCGTCCACCGTTCCCGTCGTCGCCGTCGTCGTCGCCGTCGTCGCCGTCGTCGTCGTCGTCGTCCGGCGCGCGGACGCACCGTCGCGCGACGTCGCCGCCGCCGCCGCCGCCGCCGCCTCGTTCGACGCGCGCATCGCGCGGTCGCGCCGCGTCCGCGCGGAACAGTGTCGACACATTCAACTTCGTCCTCAGTGCGCGCCTCGTCGTCGTCGTCATGACGACGCCGTCTCTCGAGGATCTCTACGCGCGCGCGCGTCCGGCGACGGGCGTCGCGAGCGCGAGCGCGTGCGTCGCCCTCGCGGACGCCGTGCGACGGCGCCGGATGTTTCCCGCGGACGGTGGGACGACGGTGGAGGATGTGTCGACGGGCGATCTCAAGTACGTGCTCGCGGACGCGCACGCGGCGGCCGCGATGGCGCGCGAGGGGCGAGTGGAGCGCGCGATGGAGGCGAGCGAAGATTTTTTAGAGCTCGCGCGCGCGCTCGGGTGCGTGCCGAGGGATGAATCGGAGGCGTGCGAGGAGATTTTGAGAGCGAGAGACGAGGAGGCGGCGCCGACGACGACGACGAGCGGGAGACGGGATCCGAGAATGGATAAAGTGCGACGGTTTAAGATGAAGCGTCAGCTGAGCGCGAAGAGGGAGCGTTTGGAGGCGGCGTTGGCGCGTCGACGGGGCGAGGTGAGCGAGGACGAGGACGAGGACGAGGACGGGCCGGACGTCGAGGAGCTCGAGCGCGACGCGCGTCTGTGCGACATTGAGGAGGCGGTGTACGACACCTTGGACGCGATACCGGCCATGCGCATCGAGTTTGAGATGTTGTCGCGTCGCGATGAGCTTCGAGACGCTCTCGAGCGCGAGCGCGAGCGCATGGAGAGAGAGGATGAACGCGCGAAGCGTCGAGAACCGGAGATTTTCACAATAGACAGAGACGCCGCCACGGGCGCGATTCGCGTCGATCCTCGCGAGCGTCTTCGATCGGAGGTGTTCAGGCCGACGGTGGCGTTACCGACGATGACCGTGGAGCAGGCGGGGGAGATCGAACGCGCGGAGATGTTCGCTCGAAGCGCTCGCGAGGCGGAGCGCACCAGAGCGCGAGAGCTCGAACGCGCGGCGAAAACCGCCGACGAATTAGAGGAGGAAGAGCTCCAAAAGGCGCGCTCCTGGGACGCGTTCAAGGATGATAATCCATACGGGAGCGGTAACAGTCGTCTGCGCCCGTGTGGATGACGCTCGCACGCTGTAAAAACAACCCGAGAAATAGCGCACGCCGCGTCTCCAGACTCCGACATGCGAGCGCACGCGCCGTCAACCTCGCGCGCGTCCTCCGCACGCGTCCACGCCGGAAGAACGACCGCGCGCGCGTCCCGCGTCGTCGCCATGGCGACCGAGGGCAAAACCCGCGTCGCCATCGCCGGCGGTGGACTCTGGGGAACCGCCATCGCGTACTTTTGCCAGAAATCCAATCTCTGCGACGTGACGCTCGTGGAGCGCGAGCGCGTCGCGTCGGCGGCGAGCGGTAAGGGCGGTGGGTTCCTCGCGCGCGATTGGGGCGATGGATCGCCCACGGAACCGCTGCACAAGCGCGCGTTCGAGCTCCACGAGACGCTCGCGGGCGAGCTCGAGCTCGAGACGTATCGAAAAATCCCGACGCTGTCCGTGGTCGGTGGCCAAGGGCTCGAGCAGGCGATGCCGTTGGTGAGCTGGTTGGACGGTGACATCGCCATGTGTCGAATGATGGATGAATTCGGCACGGCGCAGGTGACGCCGAGAGAGTTGTGCGAAAAGTTTCACGACGCGGCGATTCGTCTCGGCGCGAAGAGCGTGAAGGGAGAGGTGACGGGCGTGGCGTTCGACGACGACGGATCTGCGGCGCGGGGATTGTATTACACGAACGAGGAGGATGGGACCACGCACGAGATCGAGGCGGATCACGTGGTGGTGGCCATGGGACCATGGGCGACGCGCGCGAGCGAGTGGTTTGGGATTAAAGTTCCGATGACGGGCATTCGATCGACGAGCGTCATGTACGAGGCGTCCGAGGCGGTGATGAAGGAACCCGCGGCGTTGTTTTGCGGCGAGGATGAAAACGGGTGTCACTTAGAGGTGTATCCGCGGTCGACCGGGGAGGTGTACATTTGTGGCATCGGAGGTTCGCAATACATCAACGAAGAGCGCTTGTTGCCCGGCGGCGACTGCGATCGAAGCGACAAGATCACAGAAGACCCTAGCCGCGTCGCCGCCGCGATGCGTAGCTTCGGGGGGATGTCGCACAGCATCGGTGGAGACGGGAAGAAACCGTTGGTGACGCAGGCGTGTATGCGGCCTTGCGCGCCCGACGCGTTGCCCATCCTCGGCCCCGTCGACGGCATCTCCAACGCGTACATGGCGACGGCGGGTAACTGCTGGGGCATTCTCTGGTCGCCAGTCGCCGGTGAGATCATCGCCGATCTCATCACCAAGGGAAAGAGCGGCATCAACATTAAGCCGTTTTCGCCGACGCGTTTCATGCAGCGAGGCGCTCGAGGCCGCGGAAGAAAGATGCGAACTGAGGAGGTCGGCGAGCAGTGGTAAAGCGTTGAACTGAAAATTGTTTATTGTTAAAAGTTTTACAAATCGAATTTAATCGCGCTCCGGGGGTAACTCCAAGCAAAAATTGCCGATGTGTCCGCCTCGGAAATCGTTCAGCATGCGCGTGCCCGCGCGCTCAACGTCGCCTCCGCACGTCTTGTCGGCGAAACGCTGCACAAACTCTTCTCCGGACATCTCGTCCACGCGTTCCTCTTTGAATCTCTTGACGATGCCCGGTTTGATGGATCTCCACGTCGGCAAACGCTTCAACTCTTCGATCATCGCTGACGCCATGGTGCTGGCTATGTAACTCGCCTCTCCGATATCGTTCGCCATGGCCAATCTCGACGCCGCGCGCTGATCATGCATTCTCGCCGGCAACACCCCGGGTGCGTCCAAGAGATCCAAATCACCACCGATGCGCACCCATCGTAAATCTCTCGTCACTCCCGGTCTCGGCGCGCTCGCGCACGCCGCCTTCCCCACCAACCTATTAATCAATGCGCTCTTCCCCACGTTCGGGTACCCCACCACCGCCGCTCGCACCGGTCTCGGCAACAACCCCTTCGCTTTCCTCTTCGCATTGATCTCCTCGCTCACCTCCATCGCCATCTCTTTCACCTTTTTCACCCCTTTCCCCGCGCGCGCGTCCGTGAGCACCACCCGCACGTCCCCCGTGCTCTTCAGATAATTCACCCACTTCGCGCGCTCTTTATCGCTCACCATGTCCGCTCGATTCAACACCACGATTCGCATCTTTTCCCCGCACCAATTTCCAATCTCCGGGTGCGACGTGGACAGCGGCAATCGACAATCCCGCACCTCGAGCACGGCGTCGACGCCCTTGAGCTGTTCCTTGAGCAATCGCTCGGCGCGCGCGATGTGCCCCGGGTACCACTGCACCAGCCGCACGTGCCCCGCCGACGCGATGCGTTTGGCGTCGAAGGATTCAGCGTCCTCGACGCGTCGATCGGAGACGGCACCGATCGTGGACGTTGACGAATGCTGCGACTGGTGCCTGGCGGCGGACGCGCGCACGGCGTGCGCGACGGCGCGACGAGGCGCGCGCGGGATCGGGAGCGCGCGCGCGGCGGAGCGTCCAAGGAGCATGACGTCCTCGACGACTCGTGGACGCGCGCGGCGTGCGGCGGCGACGACGGCGCGGCGGTGTAATGACGCGGCGCCCACGCGGCGAGCCGACGTCATTCGAGGTCGACGCGCGACTCGACGTCTCGACGCGCGCGCGACGCGCCGACGACGGACGACGCCCGTACCGTCGATCGCGCCGCGCCGTTTTTCGCGACGCGCGCCATGACGCGCGCGACTCGATACCGACCGCGATGGTTGATGATGATCGTCAACAGCATCGTCATCACCCTTCTCGTCGCGTCTCCCGCGCGCGCGTCGTCGACGACGACGGCGTTCGACGACGACGATGCGCGCCCATCGCGTCTCTCGTCGTCGCCTCGACGCGCGCTGACGTCGATGCTCGGGTCGCAAGCCGGCGCGTCGACGCCGCAGCATCGCGAACACCTGAGCACGGGCATATCCAAAGCGCTCGTCGATCGCGTCGCCAAGGACGGCGCCGTCATCGTCACCTGGGCCAACATGCACTATTACCATTTCGCCATCAACTGGTTGAGCCATCTGGACGAGGTAGGGGTGACGAATTATCTCATCGGCGCCATGGACGAGGAGCTGTACGCGGCGCTGCGGAAAATCGGCGTCAACACGTGGTTGATGGGCTCGCGAGGGATCGATGAATCGGCGGTGAAGAAAGATTTCGGGTGGGGATCGAAGAATTTTCACAAGATGGGTCGAGATAAGATTCGATTGATTCATGATTTTACCAAGACTGGCGTCGACGTGTTGATCTCCGACATCGACGTGACGTGGATGCGCGACCCGTTGCCCTTCATGAAGAGGTTTCCGGACGCGGATATGTTGGTGAGCACGGATGAGTTGCGAAACACGACGCACGATCGAGAGATGCAGTTGAAATTCTTGGTGAACGGGGAGGGATTGGAGGCGGAACCGTGCTCGGGGACGGCGAACATCGGGATGATGTGGTTTCGATCGACAAAGGCGAGTCAAGAAATGACAAAGGAGTGGGTGGACAATTTAGAGGCTGACGATAAGGTGTGGGATCAGGCGGAGTTTAACACGCTCATTCGTCGCGGTGGGTGCGGCGACGGGAACAAAGGGGACGGCGTGGGATTGGCGTACGACGGCAAGGTGAAAATCGGGACGCTTCCGGTGGCGTTGTTCAACAACGGACACACGTACTTTGTGCAGAGACTTCACGAGCGCGTCGGCATGAAACCGTACGCGATGCACGCGACGTTTCAGTACGACGGCACGCCGGGAAAGCGTAATCGCATGCGCGAGGCGAATCAGTGGTTGGGTGATCGGGATAACGACGCGTACTTTGATCAAAAGTTTCTCTCATACGCGCCGCGCATTCTCAAAGACGTCGATTTGGAGGCGTTCAAGGCGCGAGGATGGCCAACGATGGATCACGAGCTCGAACCTCTGCGAGAGGGAGACGCGCTCGTCAAGGAACAGTTGCGCTTGGTGCAGCATCAGATCGCGCAGCTGTACGAGGCGGTGGCGATCGCGAAGAAACTCGGGAGAGTGGTCATCCTTCCGCCGTTTTTCTGCGGCTTGGATCGCGTGTGGTTCCCGCACAGAGGTAAATTCCCGGGTTCGATGCTTAGTCTGCCGTACATTTGCCCCGGAGATCATGTGATGGCGATGGAGTCGAACAAGGCGTTCACGGACGAGTACCGAGAGTACACCTTTTTGGGACATCCGCAGATGCCCGAGGGCGAGGTGGTCGCCGCCAACGTGCGCCGCGTAGAGGTGCCGCCGACGGCGTCCTTCGCGAAAACGATGCTCGTTCCCGACGAATATGCCATGTGCTTCAAAAAGCAGGACGATGAAGGTAAGATTGATGCATCCGAGGGTGACGAGTGCGTGCCGGCGAGGAACTCGATTTTCAAGTCGGCGCAGTCCATCGCGCTCGACGCGCCGGCGGATTCGCTCGACGCTCTGAAGACGGCGCTCGCGTCGGCGAGCGACGTCAAGTTTCTTCACTTTGACACCATCATCGGCGTCACCAAGGCGTCACAGACCGATCCGGCGTCGGAGATGCGTTCGGGAATCTGGTGTTGTCGCGAGGGAGGTCACGAAAAGTACACCACGGAGGCGGTTGATCTATTCGAAGCGGGCGCCGTCCCGAAGCTCGACGAAGGCGAGACGAAGAAGAATGTGACGCAAGACGTCAGCGCGAAAAAAGCGAAGGGTGAGGATACAGAGGAATCGTCGGTGGATGATGCAAGCGATGACGACGCGGTGGAAGAGGATGGAATAGACGCAGCGACGATAGAGTCTGGGTTGATGAAGTACTTTCATGGCGACAAGAAGAAGGTTGCGAGCGCATTGGAACTCATCCACGCCGAAGCGTCCGCGGACAACGACGAGGACGCGAACGACGACGGTCAGGACGGCGACGATGAAAAAGCGTAATTCATTTGTGTTTAATGCTACAATCTACAGTACAGCGCGATCAAAGCGTGATACGTTTCGTTTGTTCATTCTTTGAGAGACAGTCGAACGCGCATTGACTTCTTCCGTTTTTTATCGTTCACGATGATCAACCCGTCCGTGCGATTTCCCATGAGACTCGACATTCGCTCCGTGAGGTTTTCTTTGAACTCTGATTCCAACACGCCGCGCAGATACAGATTCTTGCCTCCGAAACTCACGCTCGGTTTGGCCAACGAATCCGGATGCGCCAAGACCAAGGACGCCATGAAATCTTCGAGCGTCGCGTCGACAGACATGCTGTGCGCGATGCCGGGGGAGCACACGACGCACGATGGATCTCTCTCGTACTCCACAGTGTGAGAGTAGACGCCGTCCGTGCCGACGTACATCATGTAATTGTTCATGCCTTTGGCGCACATGGTGGCCATTTTGAGCGTCTCGATGACGCACGCCGCAGCGATGATGGCGTTTGTGCTAGGAATCGCCGGTATTATGTTCTTCGTCACGCCCTGCGTGTGCGCGTAGGTGACGCCCAAAATGCCAAAGGTTTCCGCGCGTTTGAGAGCCTTGGTGTAGACCCACATCATGTGCTCGGCGACGTCGGGATCAAACGTCTCCCCGAACCGCTCCGCCGGCCATTGAATCAATCTTGCGTACTCGATGCAATGCGCGGCGTTTCGAGGCGTCTCGGCCAGCGTGCACAACGGAAACGTCGTTTGCGGAGGAAACAGCCACATCGTACAGTTGAAACACGGCGTCATGCCCGGCACGATGACCCTCGCGTGTCCCTTGAATCCCTCCGTGCCGCCGTCCACGAGCGGCTTAATCGTCGACGGATCAACGTTCCCTTCCTCGTCGTACTCCAAGAATCCGCAACACACGGCGTTTATGTACGCTCGCGCTTCCAACGAGTCCAATCCGAGGGCGATGATGTCAAACTGTCTGTACCAATCGTCCTGTTTATCCTCTATTCTTCCGTGGTGCGGCGTCACCAAACATCCTCGCACGCGTTCCCGCACGCGTCTCGCCGCCGTCTCCGCCTTGCTCGCCCCCACGTCCTCGTTTCTGAACAAAAACTGCCTGTTGAGATTCGTGACGTCGATGGTGTCCATGTCTATGACGTCCAGTCGCGTGAAACCGCTCAGAGCTGCGCGCGCGAAGAGCGAACCATTTGTCAGACGGTTAGAGCCTAGAGAGATTACCGAGTCCTTCGCGCGCCGGGCGCGTCCGTCGCGTCCGTCACGTCCGTCGCGCGTCGACACGCACCGAGTCCCTTCAACAGTTCGCAACCCAACCCTCCGGCGCCGACGACGAGCACGCGCACGTGGTCTCGAAGCACGCGCACGACGTCTTCGCCGGGCTCGAAATCTGGTCCAGTGAAGCGTCCGTCGCGGCGCAACAGCGCGTCGATGGAGCGCCAGCGCTCGTGATTGTGGTCGACGTCGAGGCGAGACATCGCCTCGGCCGGCGGTTCGTCGCGGAGGGCGTCGGACGGAATGTTTGGAGCGGTGGGCGAGTGTGGTGCATGGCGCAACGGGCGGGAGACATTGTCAGAACGGAGGAGATGTGCGTCGCGAGGCGCTATGAAATCTATGATGCATCACATCGTGCGTGCCTAGCTATTCATCGTCTACGTCGTGGGCGTTCGAGCGAGCCCACGGTGGTCATACAATCAATCAATCAATCGTCCCAGACGCCGTCGGCGTCGATTCTGAAATCCGCGCTCGCCGCAGGTAAATGCGGGGCGTAGACGACGTGAAACCGCCTCGCCACCGGATCGGACGACGCGCCGTCGGTTTTGTCGCCCGCATCAATCACACTGTTCGTCCGTCGCTTGGCGTGTCTCGTCAGAAATAATCGTGTGTTGACGCAGTTGGCCCACATCAAACCGAGCGCCGGCACGACGCGTCGCCCGCTCGATGTGAACTCCCCCATCGACCGCGTCGCGTTCGCGTCGTCACCGACCGCCCCTCTCTCTCGCATCGAATCCACCACGTGATTCGTCACCACCACCGCTAAATCGTGCACGCTCGCGTACTCTTTCAACAACATCGTCAATTTATGCAACGCGCCCGCGCGACGAGCCGCGTACGACCATCCCGCGCTCGCTCCGCACTCGTCGTCCCTGAACGGCGCCGCGACGCTGTCTACGACGATCATTCGCACCGACGCGTTCGCGTCCACGGGATGCGCCAACACCGCGCTCAGCGATCCGAGCGTCTCTCGCAACGACTCGGGGTCCGACAGCGCCTTGACCACGTACACGCGCTCCAACGCCTCCCGCGCCGCCTCCTCGCTCCCGAACGCGGTCGCCATGCGCTTCGACGACGCCACGCGATGCATGATCGCAGTCGGCGCCGGACCCTCGGTGTGCACGTACACCACCGCGCATCCGAGGTCGATCTGCGCCGCGAGCGCTAACTGACAGCACAAAATCGTCTTCGCGCTCCCGCTCTCCCCGACGATCTCCGTGAGCTGTCGCGTGCGCACGCCCCCGCGCAAAACGGCGTCGAGGCCATCGCACCGCGTGGACACCGCCGCGGACGACGCCTCGAGCGCGACGCGCGCGCGCGGGCGCATCGCGGTCTGGCGCCCGGGCGTGAGCTGTCGCAGGCGTTTGAATCCCTCCCCGTCGTCACCGCGCGACGCGCATGACGCCCGTGAACGTCGTCACCGGATGTTTGGGCGCGGGTAAAACGACCGCGATCGCGCGCGCGCTCGCGAGACGACCCGAGGGGGAGACGTGGGCGGTGGTGGTGAATGATTTCGGCGCTTTGGGCATCGACGGCGCGCTCTTGGACGACGCCGTGGGCTCGACGAGCAAAGCCAGCGAACGAGGCGGCGTCGTCGTGCGAGAGGTGAACGGTGGGTGCGTGTGTTGCGCCACGGCGGCGCCGTTCACGCTCGCGGTGACGCAGGTGTTGCGACGGTTTGCGCCCGACCGCGTGCTCGTGGAGCCGAGCGGCGTCGGCGACGCGGGACGCGTGATCGACGCGCTGCGAAGCGAGCATCTGGGGAAGAGCGTGGACGTGCGGGCGACGGTGTGCGTGGTGGACGTGCGAGAGTTCGGGGCGAACGCGCGGTCGGGGGTGTTGGAATCGGAATTGTTCAAGTCGCAGTGCGAGTGCGCGGAGACGCTGTGCGGGTCTTTCGCCGACGTCGCCGACGAGGCGGATGTCGAGGCGTTTCTGGCGTTTGCGGATGGGTTTTGGCCGAAGAAAATAAAGGTGTTTTTAACGCGAGATCGAGACGTGGACGTGGACGTGTTGGACGAGGCGTGCGGGTGGGCGGAGGACGAGCGACCTGCGAACGCCGACGGAGCCGCGCAAAACGCGCCGCCGCGTGGTCAAGGGCCGTTCGTTTTACGACCGTCGCTCGTCGCGAATGGATCGCCGTGGATGCTGAAGAATGTGAGCGAGCGATACGCGTCGTGTGGGTACGCATTTCATCAGGATGACGTCTTCGTGCGGCCGTGGTTGAGGACGTTTTTCGACGAATTCGTGCTTCGACGCCGAGACGTCGCGCGGTTCAAGGGAGTCCTGCGACTCGGCGCGGATTGGGTGCGACCGGACGTGGTGCGTTCGGAAACTAGCGACGGTGAGATCGAGCGCGCGATCAAGTTTACCTCGGTGGCGTACCGACGTGACAGTCGATTTGAAATCATACGCGAGCGAGGCGTGGACGCTGCGACCGACGCCGACGAGGACGCGTTTTGGAACGACGTTCGCGACAGGCTCGAGGCGTGTCGCAAGAAGCCTCGATGAGAAATTTCCTCCACCACGACGATTTGTCGCCGCACCGGTCGACGAGGACGCCCCTGTCTTGGAACGTCGCCTCACTCGTCGACTCGTTCGCCGGTCGAACCATGTCATGAGCGCATTCGAGGACGACTGGGTCGCCGAAGATTTCAGATTGACACCCGACGCGCGTGGTGATTGCGATGATGAACGCGAGCTCGACGAGCGGCGTCTGACGCTCCGCGCGTGGCGACGTCGCGACGCGACGCCCGCCGAGGCGGCCCGAGGGGATGCCGTCTGGAGGTGCGGTCGAGAGCTCGCGAACGTCGTATACGACGCCCGACCGCGCGGTCGAGTGTTAGAGATCGGCGCGGGATGTTCAGGGTATCCGGGTCGCGCCGCGGCGCGCCGACCGGGCGTGGTGAAGGTGACGATGCTCGATTGCGAGCCGAGCGCCGTGAGCGCGCTTCGACGAGCCCTGGACCACGATGCACGATACAACGCCGACGTCATCGAGGCGCAAGAGATCACAGCCGATGTCTTCGACGTGCGAGACGCGGTTAAGACGCTCGAGATGGAACCCAAGGCGTGTTACGACACGATTCTTGCCGCGGATGTGCTCTATGATGAAGATTGGGAAACCGCCGAGGGACTCTTTCGTTTCGTCTCCGTCATGCTTGCGCGAGAAAAACGAGACGGACGAAAACCTACGTTTTATCTCGCGTACGCGCACCGCGCGGCGGCCGATTTCGTGCCCATGCTCGCGGTCGAGTACGGTTTAGCTTTCGCGCGCTCACGCGCGGCAAACGCCGTTGTCGACGACGACGCGTTAGACGATGATCGCGCGGAGATTGAGATCGGCGAGTTCGTGCGCGCTCGAGAATAGGCTTGGCGTTCGCTACGCACGAACGCTCGACGCGTCCTTCGTCGACGAACGCCGACGTGTACGCTGTAAGATAGAATTAGTCGCCTTTTGCAAAAAAGAGCTCCACCACGCCACAACGCGTCCGCGCGAGCGTCCAACCGACGACCGCGCGCGACCCGAACGCTCGAAATCAACCGTGAACGTTCGATTTCCCACCGCTCCGCCTCTTCGAGCGCGCTGGCGAGGACCGCGGAGACGAACGCGCCCATCTTACCACCGCGTGACGTCGCCGACATGTCGTCGCCTCGTCTGACGATGTCGACGCCGACGTCGACGTCGCGCGTGGACGTAATGCTCCGCGCGCACGTCACGTGTCCGATTTGTCTCGAGACGTTCGCGGACGCGCACTGCGTGGCGACGTGCGGGCACACGTTTTGTCACGCGTGCGCGAGCGCGGCGCTCGACGCCTCCGGGACGGCGGAGGAGGACGCGATGGACGTCGGCGAGCGTCGAGCGAAGTGTCCGACGTGTTCGTCGGTGTTCACGAGCGCGCAATTGGTACCGAACGCGGCGGTGAACGCGATGGTGGCGGAGATGAGACGGGCGAGAGAGACGGAGACGGAGACGCGCGCGGTGGCGGCGGCGGACGAAGACGCGGCGGCGACTGGCGAGGATGAATTGCGGCGTCTGACGCCGTTGGTGAAGAATCTGAGCGCTAAACATCGAAATTTGGTGATCGAGTCGCGCGTAGTGTCGCGAGAGGTGCTGAATGAGTTTCTGTTGGAGAGTCGGTCGAGGAAGCAGGCGAGCGCCGAGGCGCTCGATCGAGAACTGCGGTATCTGGACGCCGACATCGCGGCGGTGCGACGAGAGTTGGAGGTTTTGGGCGGTGGCGCTCGCGCGGATGACCCGGCGAGCGAGCGTAACGATAAGGAGGTGATCGCGCAGGCGATGGACACGCTCGGATTGGCGAGGAAGGGTGATCCGTCGATGGATGCGACGAAACGGCGACGCGTGTTGACGCAATTCAATGAGTTACAGAGATGGTATTCCAAGCGACGATGTAAAGAGCAAGTCGACGCGAACAACGCGTCGGCGAACGAAGAAGGCGCGATCGCGCCGGACACGACGACTATGGAAGAATTTTCGTCCCTCATCAGTACTTTCAAGCGGTTCTCGAAACTGTCCATCGCCGTCGAGCTCAACACCGACGCCGACGCGACCGGCTCAAACGTCCCCATCAGTAGCATCGAATTCGACTGTACGCGCGAAAACTTCGCCACGGCTGGTGTGTCGAAGCGCATACAGCTCTACAACCTCGAGAGCGTCCTCCAGGGCTCGCAGGACACGGTGACGGAAATCGCCACGCGCTCCAAATTGACGTGCTTGTCCTACAACAAGTTTACGCGGCAGCACATCGCGGCGAGCGATTACGAGGGCATCGTCTCGGTGTGGGACGTCGAGAAGCAGCAAACCATCATCGAGTTCGAGGAGCACGAAAAGCGCATCTGGACCGTCGACTACTCGCGCGTCGACTCGAAATTGTTGGTGAGCGGTTCGGATGATTATTTGGTAAAGATTTGGAGCACCGACCAGGCGAACAGCGTGCACGAGATCGACATGAAGGCGAACGTATGCTGCGTGCAGTACTCTCCCGAGCGATCTCACTGCGTCGCCGTCGGATGCGTCGATCAAAAAGTGTACCTCTTTGATCTTCGTCGACTCGCCGAGCCCGTGCAGACGCTCTGCGGCCATCGAAAGGCGGTGAGTTACGTCAAATATCTCAACGCGAACGAGATCGCGAGCGCGTCGACGGATAACACCGTCAAAGTATGGGACGTCAAGACGGGCGAGCTCACGTGCGAGCTCAAAGGACATCACAACGAGCGAAACTTTGTCGGCCTGTCCACGGTGGGCGATTACATCGCGTGCGGAAGCGAAACCAACGAAGTGTACGTGTACAGAAAAGACCTCGCGTCACCGATCTCGTCCGTTCGCTTCGCCCGCGATCTCACCGAATCACACGGTTTCATCAGCGCGTGCACGTGGAGAGACGACGATTTACTCATCGCCGCCAACTCCAACGGCGTCGTCAAGATTTTACGCTCCGCCTAGTCAGCAATCACTACATTATTTAACAAGGCGCGGGACAAAGACACGTAATAAAAGCGCTCGCTTCATTTTGTACATCATTACACGTTGTAGTAACACAAAAGTAGTACAGTAAGTACAGTCGTACAGTACAGTAAGTAACAGTTCGTCGGCGGTGGGGTATCGGTGCGGTCGCGGCGCGAGGCGCTGTGCGCGCGCGTCTTCTAGGCGTGCGCGTGCGCGTTGCGATAGAGCACAAACTCTTCGCCGTCGTTTCCAACCTTGAGTCTCGCGCCCGCTCGCAGCTTGGTCTTCTTATTTTTCGCAATCTTCTTTCCATCGACGATCGTCTTCCCCTTGAGAGACATAACGACGAGTTCGTTCGCCGCGTCGACGCACTCGAAACGCAATCCTTCATCCTCGAACTCCAATTCACCCTTGTTCAGGTCCACGAGCGCGTTGACGTCGATCGGCACCGCGAGACACGATCGAGGCGCGTTTCGAAAAAGCACACCGTCGTCGTCCGATCGCGCGCCGCCGCAATTGTCGCGATCGAGGACCCAATTCACGCGCGCGCGCGTCTCGGATGGTGCGCGTCGATGATTGCGACGATTCCGGAACGTCATCGGGACGCGCGCGCCGCGAAGCGCGGTGGACGCGGTGAGAGCGCGCATATCGAAAAGTCAACGGAGAGGTTTTTGTTCGATCGGTTCGAGCGATGGGCGTCGCGCGCGTGCGTTCGCGCGTCGCGTGATGACGTCCATGTATCATGAATTCCCATGAATTACAAGTGCCCGCGTGCTGACGTGTCGTGTCGACACACTAGAGATTTTTTTGCGTCTTTGGACAGACAAAGGCGGACGAAGGAACGACTACTACGGCTCGAGATCGTCGGGTCGAGCGTCGAAGAGCGCGACGGCGCAGAGAATATCTCTCGCGAGGGCGCGCTCGTCGAGGGCGCCGTCGGTGTCGGGGTGACACGGGACGTCGACGACGACGCCGGCGCGCGCCTCGTCCTCGACGGAGGAGGCGGAGCCGCGCGAGGCGACGGAACCGGCGTCGTCCGAACCGGCGGCGGCGGAGAAGGAGGAGGAGAGGGAACCGGTCTCGGCGACGAGACGGTCGATGGCGGTGGGCGTGAGGGTTTGGGGGGAGGAGGATTTGGTGGACGCGGCGTGGCGGCGGTCCTTGCGTTTGCTCAAGAGGTGCTTGTCGTACAAGCCGTCGTAGTACTCGAGGAGGCCCTCGGCGACGGCGGCGAAATCGCCGGCGTCGAGTTTTGATTGAATCTCTCGCACGCGATCGCCGCCGAGGCGTTTGGCGAGTTTATCGACGCTCTCGCGCATCGTCGGAAGCCACTGAGGGTCGGATATGAGCTCGGACGCGGCGTAATCCTTCACCAGCGTGCGCAGGCGAATGTCTCGCGACGCCATCATGCGAAGCACGAGGGGCGCGTTTCGCATGCGCTCGAATAACAGTGGATCCACCGAACAGCGACCGACGTGCGGACCTTCGTCTTCGATGAACACCCATCTGTTCGGATCCAACTCGTGCCACTCGCAGGCGACGAGATTGGAGTAGTGCTCCGACGTGGGTTGCGCCTCGCGGCCGACCCAACCGAACGCGCTCCCGGCGTGGTTGGCCAATCCTTCCAAATCGATCACCTGTTCTCCCTGCGCGCGAAGCGCCAAGAGCGCGCGCGTCTTACCGACGCCCGTACGTCCGCCCACGACGCACACGCGCGGCGCGGGAAGCCCACACACGGGTCCGCACCGCTCGAGCGCCCACTTTCGAAAGCCTTTGTACCCTCCGTCCACCACACGCACGCGTTTCCCCGTCAATCGCTGCGTCAGCAACCACCCCACGCACGAGCTCCGCATACCGCCGCGAAAACACATCACGTATACGTCCGCGCACTCCTCTCCTCCCTCGCGCTCGCCCGACGCGGCGGACGTCGACGCGCACGCCTCCGCCGCCGCGCGCACGATTTCCTCCAGTCGCGGCGCCACCGCGTCCATGCCCGCCACCAACGCCTCACCGCGCCCTTTCGTCTTATACAACAACCCCACGCGCGCTCGAACGTCGTTTTGGAACAACGGCACGTTCACCGCTCCAGGGACGTGTCCCTTCTCGTACTCGCCCGGAGAACGCACGTCCACCAACGCCGCGCCCCGGCCCCGTCTCGTCGCCGTCGTCGCCGTCACGACGTCCACGCGCTCGATCGCGCCCGGCGCCGTGGCGAGCGCGGCGAACTCCTCCATGGATGCCTCATCGCGCGTCTCATCGCGCGCGATGCGCTCGAACGCCTCCTGGGCCGTCGGCGGCGACATGACGGCGACAGAACGTCCGAGCGGCGGCGGCGGTGTCGAGCGCGTCTCTCGCGCGATCGAGCGCGAGAGAGCGGCCACGCGCGCGAGGAGGCGTCAAACGCGCGTGTGACAGGTCGCCGCGCGTGAGAAAGACGAGTCGAGCGAGAAAGACGCGCCTCGACGCGTCGAGCTCTGTTGATTGAGATTCGAGGGCGAACCTCCACCGAGATTCGTCACAAGTCAGCGCGCGATCGTCGTCGACGCTGTCGAGTGAGGCGCGCGCGAACGCACGCGGACGAAGGATACCATGGATCACGACGACGGCGCGAACGAGGACGCGCTCTACGATTCGAACCAGACGCAGAATGTGTTTCTGGAGAGCGATTCGAGCGATCCGCTCATCTCGGGGAAACAGCGACGCGATACGGAAGTGTTCATCGGATCCATCTCGCTCGAGGCGTCGGAGAAGGACGTGCACGCGGCGTTGCGTAAGTGCGGTGCGGAAGCGGGGGCGACGGGATTCGAGTTGATGATGGATAGGACGACGAATAAGCATCGCGGGTATGCGTTTGCCAAGTACGACTCGTCGGAGAGCGCGAACGCAGCCATCAAGGCGATCACGGAGGCGGAGTGCGAGGTGAAGAAGCAGAAGATTCGTGCGAGCATGAAACCGAACAAGTATCGCGTGTTCGTTGGAGGTTTGCGAAAGGATGCGACGCGAGAGGAGGTCATCGAGGCATTGCGACCGCGAGGCGCGGGATTGGAATACTTTGAATTGTCGAAACCGAAACGGTCGAGAAACGCGCCGGAAGACGCCTCGAACGATCACAACGGCGGGTGCGGTTGGGCCATCTATTACAACGAGGCGTGCGCTGAGAGGTTCATGAAGAATATGCAAGAGAACAAGGAGGAAAAGCTGAGCGTGGCGCAAGAGACCAAGCCCATGACGGTGTCTTGGGCGCCGCCCAAGCCGAAGCATGAGGTGCGTTCGTTGCACGTGAGCAAGCTGAACGAAGCCAACGCGACCGAGGAAGCTTTGCGCGAGGTGTTCGGACGTTTCGGTACGATTGAGGACGTCGTGGTGCGAACGGACAGAGAGCCGTTCATGGCTTGGGTGGTCTTCGCGAAAACCACGGATGTCGAGAGCGCGTTGGCGGAGTGCGACCCGGTCGAAGACGCGCCGGAGGGTAAGAAACTGGGTACGTTCGTCTCTAGCGTCGATGGCTCGACGCTCACGGTGGCCCCTTCCACCAAAATTCCGAAGAAGAAAGCCGCCGACGCACCGAACGCGGGTAAAGGAGGCCCCGCGCCGCGCGGCCGAGACGATTGGTCCAAATACAGAAATAACGCCGGCACTGGTGCGGGTAGATACGGTGGTGGTCTCGCGCCGCGCGGCTCTTGGTCCGGGCGTCCGGCGCAAACGAACGCGATGCCCGTGATCCTCCCGACGGGCCAAGTTGCGTACGCCATGATGGGTGGCGGCGGACGAGGGAACCGCCGCGGAGGCGGACGACGCGACAACCGACACCGACCCTACTAAACGTCATCTATGTTTCCTACAAACTACTACGCTATGCCGTGTTGTGTTGATACGACCTTTATACACTACGTTCGATTCTATAATTCCTCCCTCGACTCCACCCTCGATTCCGCTCTCGACTCTTCATCCTTCGCCGCGGGTCGTTTACCAAACGAACTAAACTTTGCCCCGCCCGCTCGTTTCATGCACTCGTCGACGTCGGCGCTGAAAATCTCCTCGCACGTTGATTTCACCAAATCTTCGTCCTCGTCGGGAAACTCTTTGAAAACCGCATCGGCGGACGAAAGTAAGATTCGTTTTTCCGTCATGCGCAGCATGACGGCGAACCGTTTTCTCTTACCCGGGAACGGTTCGTCGGAAGATTCGTCGCTGGACCGCGCGACGTAGTGATTATCTTCGCCCAGGGTCGTTTTGTAACCGTCCAAAAAGCTGCTCAATGATTTGAGTAGTACGGCTTTCGTCCGAGCGTCGTTCTTCGCGCTGACGGAGGCTCCGCTGACGGCGAGCGCCACGGAAGTGTCATCATCAATCTCCGATTCATCCATCATGACGATGCGAGTCGCCGCGATGAGATCGTAATCCAGACCCACGGGCTTCCATTCGAAATTTCTAGTTCGCGGATCGAGTCCATGCCGAAGCAAGAGCCGTTCCTTTTGTTCGCGAAGACTGTCGCGTTCGTCCACTCGCACCGTCGCCTCGACGCATTCCGATGGATTTCTCTCCGGAAGAAACCCGTACTGCAACAGAAAATATTGCGATGGTTTATCGCCGTAATTGAATCTCAATTCTGTGTTCTCGCGAAACTCGCTAGCGGCGTACACTTTGACGGCGTTCGCGTTCGCGTCCCATCGCGGGTGCAATTTTCCGCTCGGCGCGTGATTCGCCATGTCCAAAAACGGCACGAGCACGCGAAACGCGTCCTCCTCGCCGCCTCCCCTCCCGAGAGTTAAATCTATCGCTCGCGACCAGACGATGAATCTGGCCCACGTGAATTTCTCGAGCGTGTAATACGCCGCGTGCTCGCCTCCGAAGACGTCGGGATGTCGCTTGGCCAACGTCGCCGCGTCGAGCGCGTCGAAATCCTCTTTCCACCGCGCCGCGATCGCTCTCGTGAACGTCACCGCGTTGGAACCGGTCAATTCATCCAACTCACTCTCCGTCCACCCCACCGTGCTGTCCACGTCCCTCGGAAGCAAACGCAACCACGGCCAAAACGCGCTCCGCCTTCGCTTTCCAAACGCCTCTCGCAACACGTGCGTCGCCAAAATCACATCCACCGACATCTTCCGTCCCTCGATCGCGCGCCACAGCGCGTCATCGTCTCTCGCGCTCACCACGGACACGCACTTCTCCAGAGGCACGTCCACGAGTAATTCTCCGACGCTGATGTTTCTCGTCGCCGCCAAGCCTCGACCGGCGCCTCGCGTCGTCGCCGCCACCCGCGCGCCGTCCGACACCCTCCCCCCTCGCGTCGTCGCCGGCGCCGGCGCGCGCACCCACCGCTCGAACATCACCACGGCGTCCTCCAAACGCGCGTCCGCCGTCTCGCTCGCCTCCACCGTCGTCGGCACGACAATCATCATCACCGTCATCGTCATCATCATCACACCAGTCATCATCGTCACCATCACCGACGACACCCATCGTTGCCTCCGCGACGCTCGACGCGCGCACGACCGCGACCGATCGACCATTTCGCGCGCGACCGAGCGGTCGCGCGACGCGCGATGTCGACGACGACCGACGCGTCCGACGCGCCCGTAGACGACGAGACGAAACTCCATACAGAGACGAACTGAACCGACCGACCGACCGACCGACCGACCGACGACCCACTCGCGGCGGTTCACGACTCACCCACGAGTCGATGACTCAACCACTCATATAAAACCTCTTCGAACCCAATCAAAAACCCATACAAAAGATCTGCACGCGCGACGATCGATCGATCGATCGATCGATCGATCGACGACGACGACGACGACGACGACGACGCGCGCCGAGCGTCACTTCACGCCACCGCACGCACCCGTACGGACGAAATGATCTCCACCACGATGACGACCAAGGTCACCGCGCGCGGCGTCGCCCTCGCGCGATCCGCGCCCAAGGCGCGACGCACCGCGGTCGCGCGCGCGGGCGCGAGCGACCGGGAGATGTGGTACCCGGGCGCGCAGGCGCCGGCGTACCTCGACGGGTCCATGGCTGGTGATTACGGTGCGCGCGAGTGCGAGCGCGTATTTTTTGTGTTTTTTTGTCCGCGTCCGCGTCGTCGCGCGCGTCGCGTCGCGCGCGTCGTCGCGGCCCGGCATGCGCGCGCGGGGCAAGATACGATACGCTCCGGGGTCGGGGATTGGTGGATATGGCGCGCGAAGAGGCGAGCGCGCGAGAGAGAGAGAGAGAGGAGTCCCGTTGAGACGTGCGTGTAGAACGTGTGTGAAAAGTGACTGACGGTGTGCTCGCGTGACGCGTGTCGTCGTCGGGTGTGTAGGCTTTGACCCGTTGCGTCTCGGCGCCAACGCGGAGACGCTCCCGTACCTCCAAGAGGCGGAGCTCATGAACGGGCGCTGGGCCATGGCGGCGACGGCGGGTATTTTGTTCACCGATGCGGTCGGTTTGCCGAAGTGGTGGGAAGCCGGTGCCGCTGATTACGGCATGGATTTCCAACAGTTGGTGACGATCCAAATCGTCGTCATGGGCGTGTTGGAGGCTGCGCGCGTGCGCGGCTTCATGAAGACGGGCGAATCGGGCGCGTTGGGCGCGTTTCCGTTCGACCCGGCTGGACTCGACGCGCCGGATAAGCGCGTGAAGGAAGTGAAGAACGGTCGCCTCGCCATGGTTGCGTTCCTCGGTATGGTGTCCCAATACGCCGTCACCGGTCTCTCCCCGTTGGAGGGTTTGGAGGCGCACATGGCCAACCCGCAAGCCGTCAACTTGTTCACCTCGCAAGTCGGCGGCGAGGCGGTCGCCTTCATCGCCTTCTTGTCCACCGCCCCGACCTTTTTGCTCGCGCAAAAGACGCTCGGTGACGGTAAGGATGAAGAATTCCGCCCGATCCCGTGGTAAACGCGCACACATCGCGCGCAATTTAACTTCTTAGTTTGTAAACCGCCGCGCGCTCGACGACGACGAGTCGCGAGCGCGTTCAATCTTCAACAGTCCCGTCCCGTCGTCGTCGCTCCAACGCACGCGCGAGCCCTCTCGTCTCGACGCGCCTCGATCGCGCGCGCGAAAATAAAAAGGAAAGAAAAGATTGGCGTCAATCAACTCTAGTTACACGTAAGTAATTACATCGACGCCGTCGGGAAGCCGCGCCGGACAAAAGTTTTCTCAGAACGCGCGCGTCGCCAGTCGTCTCGAGACTGGTCGTTTCCGCGCGCGTCGTCACTCGTTTCGTCCGCGCGCACCCTCCACGACGCGCGCATCGCGCGTATCGCGCTCTTTCTATGTCGACGATGCGTTTACCGCCCGGCGCCTCGAATCGCATCAAAGATGACATTCATTTTCGGCAACTCGCGCGTCGCCAACTTTGAACTCACCAAGTCGCCGGCGTAAAACACCTCGAACGCGCCCGTGTTGAGCGTGTTCGCCATCGCGATGTTCCCGACCCAAAACGCGACCAACGCCGAGTTAAACTTACTCTCACACATCGACGTCATCCATCGAGGCGCGGGCACGGCGAAGCGCCGACAAAACGTCTCGCCCAGAAACACGACGGCCCACGCCGCCGCCTGGGCCCACGAGACGCACCTCGCCACCGCCGACGCCGTCGCCCCCGGCGGCCAATGCGCGCCCCTGACGGCGACTCGACCGTTGAATTCGTGCTCGATCGCTCGCTTGAGCTGCTCGAACCCGCCGCGGTACGATCACGACGTGCAAAACCCGACGACGACGTCGCGCCCGTCGGCGCTCATCCTCGCGAACGTCTCTCCGGGCGCGCTCTCGCGCGTCGCGCGGGCGTACGTGGACGCCACGTCGGCGACGGCGACGGCGAGGAATCCGACGAGGACGACGCGCGCGAGCGCGAGTCTCGGCGTCGACGTCGGCGTCGTCATGGCGCTGATGAGTGACGACGACGCGTCGAGCCGTTCGGGGCGCGACGGTATCTTATCTGGCGCCACTCGCGCGCGCGCGCGACGACGCGACCGCGCGACGGACGCGAACGATGGGTCGTCGCTCGGATGCGCACGAGACGACGCCCGAGAGCGCGGCGGCGGCGAGCGCGTGGAAGAGACACGCCGAAGATGCGCACCGCGTTTCGTCCGCGGAGACGTTGGCGCGGATGGGCGTCCTGGACGTCGCGCACGGACTCGATCTCGTGGACGTGTACCGACGCCGAGAGGCGTGCGGAATGAACGCGCTGCCGCCGGAGCCGGAGACGTCGTTCGTGGCGCTGGTGGTGAAACAGTTTGACGACGTCATGGTGAAGGTGCTCATGGCGGCGGCGGCGACGTCGTTGGCGTTGGCGCTGTGGGACGGCGAGGGCGGGGTTGACGCGTTTTTGGAGCCCGGAGTCATCGTGGCGATATTGATTGCGAACGCGGCGGTGGGAGTGGCGACGGAGAAGAACGCAGAGCGAGCGATAGAGGAGTTGAAGACGTATCAGGCGGAGTTTGCGACGTGCACGCGGGACGGCGATAAACGCAAGGTGAGCGCAGAGGAACTCGTTCCGGGAGACGTGCTGGAGATAGCGACGGGGGAGAAGGTGCCCGCAGATTGTCGCGTGGTGAAGATTCACTCGAACGTGCTGAAGTGCGATCAGGCGCTGTTGACGGGGGAGAGCGGGAGTGTGATGAAGACGTCGGAAGCGGTAGATATCCTCGGAGAGTGCGTGCTTCAGGACAAGACGTGCATGGTGTACAGCGGGACGACGGTGACGGTGGGAAAAGCGACGTGTGTCGTCGTCGGTACGGGTAGCAACACGGCGATCGGTAAGATTCAGCATTCGCTCGAGCAGACGGAGGAGGAGATGACGCCTCTGAAGAAAAAGTTGGATGAATTCGGCAACTTGCTCGGCAAAATCATCGCCGTGATTTGCGTGCTCGTGTGGGTGGTAAACATAGGTCATTTCGCGGACAAGGCGCACGGTGGATTCTTCCGAGGCGCCATTTATTATTTCAAGATTGCGGTGGCGCTCGCCGTCGCCGCCATTCCAGAGGGCCTTCCCGCCGTCATCACCACGTGTCTCGCTTTGGGAACGCGACGCATGGCGAAGAAAAACGCGCTCGTGAGAACGTTGCCGAGTGTGGAAACGTTGGGATGCACGTCGGTGATCTGCAGCGATAAGACGGGCACGCTCACGTGCAACGTGATGACGGTGATGCGAATGTGCGTCCTCGAAAATGCCGGCAGTGCAGAATTGAAGAACTACGGCATTCGCGGCGAAGCGTATGCGCCCAGCGGCGAAATTTTGGATGAGCGCGGTATAGCCGTCCATAATCCCGCGGATTCCGCGACCGTGGCTCACGTGGCCATGTGTTGCTCCATGTGTAACGATTCCTTGTTGAATTTCAACAAGGAGAAAGGATCTTATGAGAAAATCGGCGAGGCGACGGAAATCGCTTTGCGCGTGTTGGTGGAAAAGATTGGATTACCCTCCAAGGCTGGTGTTTTGAGCAGAGTCGTCGGCGACGTCGACATGCATAGCACTCAATACTGGGATACCGAATTTCAGAAACTCGCAACTTTGGAGTTCACAAGCGAACGCAAGCGCATGTCGGCGCTCTGTTCGTCCAACGGTGAGTCCACGCTATTCGTCAAGGGTGCACCGGAGAGTGTCTTGTCTCTTTGCACGTCCGTGATGTCGTCTCAAAACGGACGAGTGGACAGAATGACGGATAAGATTCGCGAGCAACTGCTGTTCCAAATGCAAAACTACGCGAGTGATGCGTTGCGAGTGTTGGCGCTCGCGATGAAATCTTGTGGTCGTCGGGAAACGTGCTCAGAGAGCGATGAACAAGGTCTCACGTTCATTGGTCTCGTCGGCATGATCGATCCGCCTCGACCGGAAGTGCGATATTCGTTGCAAACGTGCAAAGAAGCCGGCATTCGCGTCATCATGGTGACGGGCGATAATCAACAGACCGCGGAGGCGATCGCGTCGCAGATTGGATTGGGTAATGCGTACAATCCATTGACAGGAGGACAGCTCGAAAACGAGTTCAAAGGTCGCTCGTTCACCGGAGCTGAGTTCGAGTCCATGACGGAGGAACAGCAAGAGGAATCCGCTCGAAGGATGTGCGTGTTCTCTCGCGTGGAACCGGCGCAGAAAAGTAAGCTCGTTGAGATTTTGAAGCGACAGGGAAATATTGTAGCCATGACTGGTGACGGTGTGAACGACGCCCCAGCCCTCAAGTGCGCCGACATCGGTATCGCCATGGGTAGCGGTACCGCGGTGGCGAAGAGCGCCTCGGACATGGTGCTCGCCGACGACAATTTCAGCACCATCGTCGAGGCCGTCGCCGAGGGCAGAGCCATCTACAACAACGCCAAGCAATTTATTCGTTACATGGTGAGTTCGAACATCGGTGAAGTGGTGTGCATCTTCATCGCCGCGGCGCTCGGTTTCCCGGAGACGCTCGTGCCCGTGCAACTTTTGTGGGTCAACTTGGTGACGGACGGCTTACCCGCGACCGCGCTCGGTTTCAATCGAGCAGACGGTGACATCATGAGCCAGAGACCCCGCAGTCCACGCGAGCAGATCGTCGATCGCTGGTTGCTGATCAGATATCTCATCATCGGCATGTACGTCGGCATCGCCACCGTCGGCTCTTTCGGCTGGTGGTTCATGTCGTACAAGGGAGGCCCTCAGTTGACGTGGGCGCAACTCACGAGCGCATCGTACTGCATCGGTGACGCGTGCGATGCCTACAAGGATAGGCGACCGAGCACGATGGCGATGTCAACGCTCGTCTTGATTGAAATGTTCAACGCGCTCAACTCTCTGAGCGAGAACAGGTCCTTGCTCACGCATCCTCCATCCACCAACTGGTGGCTTCTGGGCGCCATCGTCATCAGCATGTGGCTTCACATGGTCATCATGTACGTTCCGTCCTTCGCCAAGACGTTTACGATCTCAGCGCTCAACTACGACGAATGGAAGGCGGTGTTCTGGTTCTCCATTCCCGTCATCTTCATCGACGAGGTCTTAAAGTACGTCACCCGACGCCACCGCGCCTCCATCGTTCTCTGGCTCAAACGCGCCGCGAGGAAAGATATTCTCCCTCGCACTCGAAGCTCTTCAAGATTTTAGACGATTCAATTTCTAGAAACCATAGCGCGCCACCACTCGTTACAGCCGTTCGTTCGTTTCTCCTGCAGACTCAACCGACACACGTCCCGCAGACTCAACCGCGCGCGTGATGTCGTCGCGCGCGCGTCGCTCGACGCGCGCGAGCGAACGCGAACCGGAACCGTCGTCATCACCGCGCGTCGCGCGCGACGACGACGATGTCGCGAGCGGAACGCGTCGCAGAGAGTGCGTGTTGATGCTCAGCGATTTTTTCCTCCCATCCATCGGTGGCGTCGAGCTACACATTTACGCCCTGGCGACGCGATTGCGCGCTCGTGGACACAAAGTGGTTGTGTTCACGCACGCACAACCGGGACGCGTGGGCGTGAGATGGATCACGGGCGGGATAAAGGTGTATCACGTGCCGCGGGTGGTCATGTACGACAACTGCACGTTTCCAAATTTCCTCGGCGCTTTCAAGTTGTTTCGCAAGGTGCGCGCGCTCTACCGCGTCCGATCGATCGATCGATGCGTGATTCTTCTTCTCGTCGTCGTGAACGCGCGACTGACGCTGACGACGACGCTCGCAGGTGTGCATACGAGAGGGCGTCACCGTCGTGCATGCGCATCAAGGGTGCACCATGTCGCACGAGGGAATACTCTACGCGCGCACGATGGGGATGAAGTGCGTGTTCACCGATCACTCGCTCTTCGGTTTCGCGGACGTGGGCGCCATACACACGAATAAATTGTTGGACATGATGCTGGCGGACACGCACCACGCGATTTGCGTCTCGCACACGGCGAAGGAGAATACGATTTTGAGGAGCGGGTATCTTCTCGGAGGCGAGCCTGGGTTGGCGCCCGAGCGCGTGAGCGTCATTCCGAACGCGGTGGACGCCAAGAGATTTTATCCAGACGTCAGTCGACGCAGAAAGGGACGAATCACCGTCGTGATCACGTCGAGACTGATGTATAGAAAAGGCGTGCATCTCCTGGCGGGCGTCATTCCGCTCGCATGCGCCAAGTACGCCGCTTTAGATTTCATCATCGCCGGAGACGGGTCGATGCGAACGCACCTCGAAAAGTCTATCTCGGACGAGGGTTTGACCGATCGCGCCGTCGTGCTCGGACACGTGCCGCACGAAGACGTACCGGACGTGTTGCGTCGAGGCGACATTTTCCTCAACGCGTCGCTCACTGAGTCGTTTTGCATCGCCATCCTCGAGGCTTCGTCGTGCGGGTGTCTCGTCGTCGCCACCGCCGTCGGCGGCGTTCCCGAGGTTTTACCGAAAGACGTCATGTTTTTGGCGAAACCGGATGTCGGCTCCATCCTGGACGCTCTCGACGCGTGCGTCGCCGCGCTTCCCGACGCCGATCCGTGGGCCATTCACAGACGTGTCGCCGCCCTGTACAACTGGGACGACGTCGCGCGTCGCGTGGAGATTGTGTACGCGCGCGCGCACGCGACGATCGACACATTCATGGGTCGTCTCTACCGCATATACAGACGTGGCGTCGTCTTCGGGAAGATGTTATGGTGCGTCGCCGCCATGGCCTTCGTGTGGTGGCGACTCCTCGAATGGATCGAGCCGGCGGCGAGCGTCGAGCCCGCGCTCGAGCTTCGACCCGACGACGACGAGGAGAAGACGCCCGCGTCGCGTAACGCATCATCATAGCGCTCTACCTACAGTACCTATTCATAATACACTAGTCTAGTCTAGTCTAGTCTTCGACCGACACGCGTTCAGTCATCGACGAACTGTCACTCCAAACACGCGCGCGCCGTCTTCATCGCCGACTCGATCATCCTCCCCGAACACCTGAACCCATCGAACAGAGTCACCGCCTCCCCGCTCCCCCTCCGCGTGACGGCCATCTGATACCACGCGTCCGTCGTGCTCACGCGTTCGAAAACCACCAACTCGCCGCAGTCGTCGCTCGGGACAAACGTCCCGCGAGACACCCTTCCCATCCCGTCCCTCGACGTCGTCCGCACGCCGACGCCGCGATCGATCCACACCTCGCTCGCGCGACACATCGTCCATCGCCCCACCACCACGCACGCGACGCACACGCACGAGACCACCGCCACCGACGCGCCGAAGACGCGCGCGACGCACGCGCCCAGAATCGCGACGCGCGCGTCTCGCCGTCCGACGTCGCGTCGAATCACCACGCGCGCGCGTCGAGCGCTCGGATCGATCGAGACGACCATCGTCGCGCCCATCGCGTCGTCGCGCGTCGTCGTCGTCGTCGTCCCGACGCGCGCCATGACGCGATCGGTTCACGATTCGCCGGCGACTGCAGACGACGACGCGAACGGAAGATGAAGATGATGAAGATGATCTCGCGCGCGTCGGTCGTCGCGTTGCTCGTGACGACGCTCGCCGCGCGCGTGGACACCGCGATGGCGTTCGAGGTCGATCTCTTACACCGCGGCGACGGGGATTACGACGACATGAAGTGCGTGAGCGAAGAGATTCACAAGGATGCCGTCGTGGTGTTTTCCTTTGACACGGTCATCGCGGACGATAAGGTGTCGCTGAAACTGTTTGATTCGCGCGGTGCGGTGGTGTTCGAGGAGAAGGATGTGTCCAAGGCGTCGCATGGGTTCACGAGCGAGACGGAGGGGGAGTATCGGGCGTGTTTTTATAAACCCGAGGTGTCGTCCATGGCGAAGGGCGAGGAGAAGAAGGAACTGCTGAAGAAACATCGGGTGCGATTGGATTGGAAACACGGTGTGGCGGCGACGGAATGGAACAAGTTGGCCAAGGCGACGGATGTGGATGCGTTCACGCGCACGCTGCGGATGTTGGAGGCGGACATGCGAGAGGTGCACGACGGAATGTTGCGCCTGCGCGCGCTCGAGGCGGAGATGCGGGACATGAACGAGGCGACGAATACGAAAGTGGCGTGGTTGAGCGTGCTCAGTCTGAGCGTGTGCGTCGGGATGTGTGTGTGGCAGATAGTGCATCTGAGCTCGTTCTTTGAGAGGAAGAAGCTCTTGTAGTGGGTTGTGGATTTTCTTATTTCATCGTCGCCTCGTCGAGCGACGGTTCGACGCTTGCGCGCGACGTCGCGTCCATCGTCTCTGCGAATTATTATCGTGCGTGCGGCGTTCGTCTAGTACTTATTACATGTCGTAATTCAAATCGGTGAACCAATTCTTCCATCGCGTCTGCACCAACTTTTTGGCGTCGTCTCTCAGCGTGCTAAAACTATTCTTTTTGAAATTCGCCAACGACTCGGCGTACTCCTCCAGCACCGGTTTCATGTCGGCAGCGAAATTATCCCAGCCAAAGTGTGCGTACAACTTTTCCATCGTCCCCACGAGATCGTTGTCGAGTTCTTCGAAACGAGTCTCATAGAGCGCGTCTCGCGGGAGAAGTTTTGAGTCTCGTACGTACGCGTCGTGCAAAATCTCCCCTTGTCGAAGAATGTACTCCTGCACCTGCTCCACCGTGGGCTGTTGAAGATAACACTGCCAATAATACTTATCCGCCATGTTCACGCTCGATTTAAACACGTCGTACGGATGACGCGAGATGAAGACGAACTGCGCTCGAGGAAACATCTCTTTGAGAAGCTTGACGCGCCCGCAGTGCACCGGCGACTTCAATACCAATCGTTTATCCTCCCCACACCTGTACTGCAGCTTGCGCACGAACGTCATGAACGCCGATTTCCATCGCTCGAGCTCGCGCCTCTCGATCGGATACGCCTCGTCGTCCTCGCGAAGCGTGTAAAATTTCCTAAACTTTTCCTCGTCTCGCATAAACATCAACGACGCGTACGGCGACGCGCACGCACTCAACTGATTCGTCCCCAATTCATCCTCCTGCGGCGTCTCCATGGACAACTCCATGTTATCCATCGGCCTCGTCGTGTCCATCAACCCTCCGAGCATCGGTATCATGAATCCGCTCGATAAAAACCCACTCGGAAACCCGACGTCGAACGTCCTCGCCGCACCGAATCGTCCCGCATCCTTCGCCAACACATTGTGCATGTGCGTCGTTCCCGTCCTCGGATGTCCGACGATGAACACCGGGTCATCGCGAACGCGCGTCTTTCGCCATCGTAACGCCCACAGCGCGCCGTCACCGATCGCACCGAGCGTGTTAAACACGGACAGCGTCGTCAGGAGCGCAATGCGCGGGGCGAAACGAACGAAATCGATCGACGCGCGGTGGCGCCAGAGCGTCTCGATCCACCGCCAGACGGTGACGCCGGACATGGGGTGGTTCTTGGCGTGCCACCACGGCCCGGAGACGCGACACTCGATCGTCGCGGCCGGCATCGTTCGGTCGACGACACGACGACGACTGGCGCGCGCGGGTGTCTGACAGGCTACCGCTGTGTTTTTCTACATGGCGTTCAGATGTCTTCTATACGTGATACGTGTGGAATGGTGAGTCCTGATCGGTCGTGTCGAGGGACTCGTGGGCCCCTAACAGGAAACCGACGCGGTGCGAAGTCGACGCGCGTCGTCGTCGTCGTCGTCGTCGTCGTCGTCACACGCGCGCGCGCGAGCACGCGGTGTGAACGACGACGAACCGAGATGATCGGTGAGACGGAGCGCGACACGCTGCTGCGCGCGGAGAAGATCGTGGACGTGGAGGGGGAGATGCGCGCGTCGGGCGATCTTCAACACCCCACGACGACGACCGCGCGACGGGCGATCATCGCGCTGTCCACGGCGCTCATCGCGTCGTTGGCGATGAATGCGGTGCAGTACACGTACGTTGGGTCGTTCGGTTCGACGAACTCGCCGCTCGGGTCGGGATACGCGTTGGCGGCGCCGAAGGGGTTGCCGAGGGAGGTGCACCTGGATGCGTGCGGACACGGGCCGCGATTTAGTTTGATGTGCGTCGGCGAACGCGAAGATCGTCGAGGGTCTTGGCGTCCGAGCGCGATGTTGGGCCAAGCGGCGAATGATTCCGAGGAGGAGGAGGAGACGTCGGTGCTCGGAGGTGCGACGAACACGGACGTGGAGCGGCTCGGGGCGGACGCGCTTCACCCGGCGATGGGCCTGACGAGATACTGCCGCAAGGATACGTGGTTGTTATCGTGCCTCTTCTACAAAGCAAACATTAACGATGAAGCGACGGACTGGAAGCACGTCAAAGAGGAGTGTGATGGGGAATTTGAGTGCGACGGCGTCAACAAATATTGGACTAGCGACTTGTGGCACATTGCGTCGAGCGGTAACGCCGACGGGTGCGACGTCAGCTTGTTGGACGGATCCGGTACCGATGCGAGTGCCTTTTACAAGGAAGGTAGCGCGGGATGGCACCAGTACGGTCCGACGGGCGACGGATCGTGTAAGATTGTCAACTCGTGGGGCAATCCGGAGTAAATTTTCAAATGCGCGTCATTACGTGACGAGACCTATTGTGTAAACAGCCAACTCAAAAATCATGCGAAAAACGACGCGACACGCGACGATGCGACGATGCGACTCAAAATCTTATCCTACGATGCGCGCTCGTGGTCATCATCACAAGTTTGCCGCTAATGTTGCTACTGTTTCTTTTTTTTGTCTTTCAAAAACGCGACTCTCTCGTCGTCGCCGACTCGAACGCTCACACACACACGCACGCGCACGCTCAGTTATTCTGAGAAAACGTGTGCCCACACTTCGGGCACTCGTAAAACACAGTCTGCCCCTCGTCCGCGCTTCGCAACTGCATGGTGTAAAAATTCAATCCCTTGTGTTTACACTTGGGACACTTTTCGTCCACCGTCGCGCGCTCTCTCGTCACCTCCTCCTGCGCCCCGACCTTGGTCCCGTTCGGGTGCTTAGCCTCGATGCCGTGATGAAACTTAAAGTCCGCCGGTCCCGCGACGAGCTCTCGCTCGCCGTCTCCGAACGCTGCGCGCGCGAACGAGTCGAAATCGAACGTCAGTCGCCGGAAACGCCCGCCGCCGCCGCCACGCCGAAATCACCCTCCACATCGTCGCCTCGTCGCGCGCGCCTCCGCCCGACGCCGCGCGCGCGACGAAGCGACTCCCATCGTGCGTGTCTCTCTCTTTCGCGCGCGTTCTTCGCCCTCGCGCGCGCCTCGGTCCACTTTTCTCGCGCGCACCTTCATCGATCGAGTGCGCCTTCCCACAGCCCGAGCACGACACCGTCGACGCCTGCGTCGACAATCGCAGACTCGTGCCGCACCGCGCGCAAAATCCGTTCCCACGCATCCCGCGCGGCGGTGATGTACGCTCGCCTCTCGCGCGCGCGCGTGTGACGCGGTCGGCGCGTCCGGTCGTGTCCGGTGGTTCACTCCGCGACGGTCCGGTTCGACATGGCGACGCCGCGCGCGCGCGGTGACGCGCCGACGCGCGCGACGCCGACGCCGGCGTCATCGTCGCTGGCGCGCACGCCGAGTTCGAACACCATGGGTCGCCTCGAGCTCGTGTCGTGGCTCAATCACGCGCTCCGGAGCGATTACGCCTCGGTGCAGGAATGCGGCGACGGCGTGGCGTATTGTCAGCTGTTGGACGCCCTCCATCCGGGCGCGGTGCCGCTGCATCGATTAGATTTCAACGCGAGGTATCTCGCGGATAACGAGCGGAACGTGCGGGTGTTATCGCAGACGATGCGGTCGTTGGGACTGCCGGTGGATGTGGATTACGAGGCGTTGGCGAGCGGAAAATTTATAGTGCGTGTCGAGGCGTCGAGGAGATGTCGTCTCGTCCGTCGATGCGTCGGTATCCGATCGTCCGCGAGTCGTCGTCGTTTCGATCGCGCGCGCGGGAGAGATTGATTGTGGACTGACTGACGACGCGCGTCGACGCGTCCTACGTCGTAGGAAAATAACAACTTGTTGCGATGGTTTCATTCGTACGTCGCGAAGAACGGTACGGAGGCGTTGGAGGCGTACGACGCGTACGGGGCGCGAGTTCGAGCGCAGAGAGTCAAGGCGCACGCGTCGGTTCGAAGGCGAGGGGAGGCGGCGCCGGCGTCGGTGAAAAAATCCGGCGGCGAGACGAACGGCGCGAAAAAGACGACGACGCCGACGACGGCGAATGCGGAGCGTGCGACGATGAGCGAGCGGTTGATGCCAAACGAATTGAGCGCGATGGATGAGATGGTGCGTGACGAGGCGAACGAGGGCGCGAACGAGGGCGATGATAGTTTTGAATTCGTAGCGCCTTCGGCGGAGGATCGAGCGCCGCCGACGCCTCGCGCGTTGAATTTCCCAGAGACGCCCACGTCCACGATGACGACGACGACGCGCGATGACGCGCGTCTCCACGACATCCCATCACCACCGATCACACCGACCGAGACCACCGCCACCACCACCGACGAACACCCTCGCGTCGCGCGACCGCTCGATCGCTGGGCCGCCAAGGCGCGCGCCAAGCTTCGCGCCGAATCCAAAGCCGCAGACGCCGACGTCACCCCATCGACGCCCGTCGTCCCGACGCCCGCGCCATCACCACCACCCGTCTCCTCGCCATCCGTCGTCGAGACCGTCGAAGAGGAGACCACATCGTGTTTCGGATGTTTCTCCAAGCGTCGCGTCGTCAAAAAAACCTCTCGCGCCGCCGACGACGCGGAATGACTCCACGACGCCACGACGTGTAACGTTCCCGAAAACGAACGCGCACGATTCCCCCACGCGTCCTTTCTCCTCCTGTACCTCGAGATTCGCACCCAATAGCACCCTCGACCGATCGACACCGATCGACACCGCGTCGCGCGCCTCGTCGGCGTCGGCGTCGGCTGACTTTGAAAACGCCTCCGCGAGGAATCGTCGACATCATTCCGAGTCGTGTCGACGCGTTCGCGCCGTCGCGTCGACTCGCGCGAATCACGAACGCGAGAATCGGAGGTGCGCGCATCGTCGACGCGCGCGCGCGGAGGATCGAGGAGGGGCGCGGCGACGGCAGGGCGAGACGTCGCGGAGAATTGTGCATTTGCCCTGCGCGTGAAAACGCGCGTTCGAGGGTCGCGCGCGCGCGAACGGCGCGCGGAGACGCGTCGGGCGACGAGGGAGCGGTCGGTGCGTGGAAGGTACCGGCGTCGAGGGCGACGAGAGGGCGCGGTGCGGGAGGACGGACGCGTGGTGGGGGAGATCCTCTTTGATTTTCAATCGAGCGGCGGCGGAGAGACGACGCGGAGACAACGCGAGGGGTGCGCGCGAGAGATCGGCGAGGACGGGCGCGCGGTGAGAGCTGTGAGTGTGAACGGTTGACTGACGATGGGACGATGGGTCTGGCGCGCGTAGTGGACGCTCGGTGACGGACGAGCGAGGGGAGGCGCGTTTCGGGCGAGCAGAGGCGACCGAGCGCGCGAGGCGGAATGACCACGCATGGATTGCCGGGTCGAACGCCGGTCGTGGAGGAGAGCAACGATGGGAAAAAGAAGGCCGGTGAAGGTGAGAACGCGGGGGGGATGCAGATGACGACGCCGGCGAGGAGTCCGGAACACGATACGGAGGATAGTCCGACTAGCGATCAGGCGCAAGCGGCTCTGGCGGAGGAGGTGCCGGCACCGTTGACGAGTCCGACGGTTGAAGTCGAAGTGCCGACGCCTCGAGGCGTGGATCAGATGAGTCCGGACGGGAACAGATCCTTTAAGGTTTACAAGGACATGGAATGTATGTTTTGTGGAAATCGCACAGTTTTCAAGGGCTGGCTCGCATTTAAGACGCACGTTTACTCGAATTGCAACGCGAAACCGGCGCATAAAAAGGAAGATGAACTCAAAACAGCGATGGAAAAGTACTGGGCGAACCAACCGGCGTTGGACGAGACGGAGATGGTGCGAGCGCTGACTGCGGATGACGCGGATGGGGACGAGACGGACATAGAAAGCCAAGATGATGATGATGGGCCGCGGAGTGGCGAAGCTCGCGTTCGTGACGCTGATACGAAGAATAATGCGGCGAGTGATTCCGATGAAGATCACGATCACGCTGAAGCGCGAATTCGTAGAGGTGGATTGAAGTCGCCTGAGACGTTGTTCGACAACGTGTCCAACGCCGAGGGGCAGCGCACTTCACAAGAGGGTGCGGTGCGCCAGCGCAGAACGGCTCAACGTCCGCAGCGGTACGCTACGAGCGATGACGAAGCACAAGAAGACGATCCGGGCTTGGCGCTCACCGGTTGTTACTGCCACTGCGGCAGGACTTTTGCGAAGGAGGTTGGACTGAAAATACACCGAAAAAGAGCTGGATGTGGAGCGCCACTTGTGGACACACGTGTGCTCGCGCAAGAAACTGCGCAAGTCCGCGCCGGAGGAAACGGTACTGTGCAGGGCGCGTCCATGGAGGTCTCGTGTGAAGTGTGTGGACACATTTGTCAAAGTGCACACGGACTTCGAACTCATCAAACTCGCTGGTGCAAAGGAAGGCCCGCAAAGGATGCGAACACCGTTCCGCAAGGTGCGACGGCGGCACACGCGGAGGACACCATGTTTACTACGAGGAAGGCGAGACGATGTATCGTTCGAGAAACGCATAATTGCAGTTTTGTTGGAGAAACGTTCGACGAGTTGGTGGAGCACATGCAGACGGCGCACAACATTGTTCTGAAAATTCGTGTGGCAATGGCAAAAAATGCTGGAAACGTAAACCAAGAGCCTAGAGAGATTGAGAGGAGTCCTGTGGTGGTGTTTAAACACATCCATCATTCCTCTCGCACTTGTACCATTTGCGGCGATAAGTTCCAAACTGTCCAGGACGTCATCGAACACTGCGACGAGTTACACAATGTTCGCTGTTTCACGAGCGCATCGGCGATGGCACAGGCTCAGCAATCGCTTGGCGCACCTGTTGCGAACAATCAGCATACGCTGATGCGGCAATATGCATCGCCTCAGGGCCGAAAGACGGGAATGTTGCGATGTCCTTACTGTAACGTCTTTGAAGGAAAGAGCGGTGCAGGGTACGCTGCTCACGAGCGTGCGTGCAAGAAGAAGCATGGTGGCATTCGTTCACAACAGTTTGAGCATGCGATTTCACCCGCGGGACCGAACACGCAGCCCATCGACTACTCGGACGCTCCGATGGAGTTGGAGATGGATATCGGACAGAGGTGGTGTCTGCATTGTCCGCCGGACACGTTCATAGCGAAGAATTACAGAGGACTGTGCGCGCACTATCGCAAAGAGCACAATATTGTTCTCATTGAACCGGGGACGTCACCTTTAGTAGACGTCGTCGCGATCACTCAAACTGACATTGAAGAAGTTGCCGAGACGGATGGAGATGAAGACGTGGCCAGCGGTGCTGCAATCCACGCCACGCATGCCAAGACGATTGAACTCATGAGCGATCAGACGGATTGCACCGAGTGCGATTACAGGTCTAAAACTCACAAAGGCTTGAAGACTCACATGAGAATGAGTCACGGCATGTACGTCACATCGATCACTCCGCCGCCAAGGCGACGTTCGTCCTCGAAGCGCCGTCGGGAGAGAAGCGTCACGCCTGCTCGCAAGCACGCCGCTCTCGTTCCAGTGAAAAGGATCACTCGTGAGTCAAACGAGGAGCGCGCCATCGTTGCGGTACCCACGCAACAGGTCGCTACGACAGTCGGAACGAATGAGTTTAGGCAGCTCATGGATTCATTCAGAGAACTTTCAGAGGCGCATGAAAGGCTCGCGCGTTCACACGAGGAGCTCGCGCGCTCGCACGAAATCACGGTTCAGGCGAACGCGCAATACGAAAAGCGTATTTCGGTTCTCGAGAAGCGCTCGAGAGAACTGCGCCTCGGTCATCCGTCTGCGGCGCACTCTGACGCTAACGTCGTCTCCGACGAGGCGGCGACCATTGAGCGCATCAATCCCAGACGCTACGACTTTTCACCCATCACTACTTTTGGACGTCTCATTTGGCTCGCCGGTATCAGCGCTTCGGACGAAGTCGATCCGAGATTCCCCGGACAGATGCGACAAGCGCTGTCAAACTTGGTGGAACTTCTCGTGGAAGCTGGCACCGACGTCTTGCACTTGGTCGACGTGACGATTTACCTCGCCGACATTCGGGACTTGTACGAGGCGGCCGAAGTATGGAACGAATTTTTCAACGAAATGGGAATCCCTCGCGAACAGCGACCGGTGCGAAACGTTTTGCAAAGTCTCGTGTCCAAGGACAAGATGCTCAAGGTGGAGTTGTACGCGCAAGCCGTCCTTCCCGCCGAAGGCGAAACCGCTCTCCCGGGCGGCGTGCCGCCGCGAGCACTCACTCGATCTTGAATCACATGTATAACAACGCGAACGGAACGATGCGAAACACGACGACGCGATGAACGATTTGAATAAAAAATAATTGATTTTCACAATGCCGCTCGCTAACACTTACTGCACCTTGTCACCCTTCGCGACCGTCGGCGCGATGAGCATCGTCATGGAGTTACCCTCCATGTTCGGTTTGTTCTCCAGAGTACCGCACTCACCCACGTCCTCCAAGAATCGTTCGAACATTTCCCGTCCCATCTCGCGGAAATCGTTCTCGCGTCCGCGAAACTGACAAATCACCTTCACCTTGTCCCCAGCCTCCAAAAACTTTTGCGCCGATCTCAGTCGCACGCCGTAATCGTGCGTATCGATGTTATACCGCATTTTCAGCTCCTTAATCGTCACTCGCGTCGCCGCGGCCTTCTTTCTCTGCTCTCTATCCTTCTTTTCCTTCTCGTACTTGTACTTGGAGTAATTCATGATGCGCGCCAACGGAGGATCGGCGTCCGGGCTCATGACGACCAAATCCAAATCTTGCTCCTCCGCCATCTCCAGCGCCTCGTCCGTGGACATGACTCCGATCATCTCCTTATTCTCATCCAACACCCGAAGCTCTTCGAACACGATGTCCTGGTTTCGCATCGGTCCTCGGTCCATCTGCGGTCGGCCTCGTCCGCGACCGCCGCGGCCTCGTCCCCCGCCGCCGCCGCGTCCGCGTCCACCGCTCGAACGACCGCGTCCACCGCGTCCACCGCGTCCACCGAAACGAGCGACGACGCTCAAACGCGTGTGCGCCGCGCGTCCTCGCGTCTCACCGACGCTCGCGACGGAGACGGACGAGACCGGCGCGCCCGCGTACGCTGACCTAGCGCCGAGCGGCGTCGACGTCGACGGCGCGCCCGTCGACGAGAGGACGGGCGCGAGGGTGAGATTGGCGAAGGAGGCGTACATGACGCCGCGCGCGAGTGCGTGAGACGACGACGGTGCGCGTCGGCGTGTAAAGGCACGAGTGAGGACGGGGCGATTGATTGATTGGCTGCGTCATCATGCAGAGGGTTTATCGTCAACGGGACGACGAACGCGCGAGACGAGGACAAAGGCGAGGAATCAGGGATGGGAGACTCCCGTGGGGTGACTGGGGTGCGTTACAGACTACGAATGGGGTGATTTCGAGTGGAAGAGCCGGACGACGGGGAGGTGGTCGTCGTCGTGGTTGATGATTTTGACGTCGCGAAGACGGACGACGACGGCGCCGGCGCCGGCTCGCGAGGCGGAGACGAACCACGAGGAAGGCGTGGAACCGACGAGAGCGTCGGGAACGCGGATGCGACGGGTGATCCATCCATTGACGGCGCGGTGTTGGACGACGTCTTGGAAATTGACGCTCGAGGTGGCGGCGGTGAGGCCGAATTGGTCGACGGCGTCGACAAAATTGGAGAGGCGCGCGCCGCACGTCGTGCGGAAATCGAGAGCGGCACTGATGGCGTGTACGTCGGTGGAGTTGTCTGAATCGAACAGCTTGATCTCGTACGACAGTAAGTCTCCTTTGACGAACGCGCGAACGTTTGCGTCATCGCGCCAGAGCGCCGTGAGACTCCGAAACGACGAGGCGTCGTCGCCGCCCTCCGTGCCGAGCAGACGAGACGAGATGAGTGGATTCGAAACCACATCGCGCGCCACCCTGACGAAGACGTCCGTGCGTTCGTCTGAACTCAAACCTAAAGCTCCAAGGCGTCGCATTTCCGCCGTCGCGTGAGAGGCGAATCGATGTAAGAGACGAACAGTTTGTTGCGGCGAACCGTTGTGCGGCGCGACGCCGTTCAGAGCAGACGCGACGTAGTCGACGAGGAGCGTGACGTCGTCCGACGTCGAACTCGCGATATTCTCTTCAATCATGCCTGTCAGTGAACGTTTCCCGTCTCCCCCGACGAGGGAGGCGTGCAGCGTGCGCACAAGCCGACGCAAGCGAGATTTCGCCAAATCGTGAAGAGCCATCTCTCGCGCTTCCTCATCGGGTAATTCAACGTCGAACACGAACATAAAGTCGAGACTTTGAAGTCCAAAATGATTTCTTACGATTCGTGCCGCGACTTTGTCCGCTTCAAGCACCTTTTCGGTGACGATTTTGACTGGGAGCGTTTCCACGCCGGCTCGGCGCTCGTCTCGCGATTTCTCATCTCCGCCTCGACCTTCGATGCAGTACCCTCTCTTCGTCACGCACACATCCTCCATGCGAGCAGTTTCTGGTCGCACATCGCGTTCGCCGTACACTTTTTCGCCAGTCTCTTTGTGCACGTAAACACCTTGAGCTCTACCGTCGACACCAGCATCTCGCTTGTCGTACTTGAACGAGTACTCCTCTTCATTAAACGCACCATCGTCGTTCTCGTCGTCTTCACTCGAACCGCGAGCGTATGTGCGCGATGATTCGTACCATTCGTCCATTTGCGTTTCGGTGTTGAATCTCACTCGACCAGTTTCGTCGTATTCGCGACGAAGAGTCTCGCTCGATAAAATCTTGTATGCCTTGACGAGCTCATCAAATCTCTCCTCTGCCTCCTCCTTATCGCCGGTAGGATTCTTGTCCGGGTGTAACAATAAGGCCATTTTTCTATACGCGCGTTTCAACACTCTCAACCAATCCTCACTCTCCGCATCTTCGCGTTTCAATCCTAAAATTGCATATAAATCCTTTGGCGCGTTCGCCTCACGCGCTTTATCGATCGCGTCTCTGAGTTCTTGAACGCGCGACGTCCACTCCCCCGTGACTTTTATCGAACGCTCTAATCCCGCCACATCCGCCTCAGCCCCTTCCGTGTTACCACTGAGCGTCCGCATCCACGCTCGCGCGAGATAAGATTGCGCGATGTCTACTTCTCGCGTCTCACCCTGCTTGAGCAAATCTGATAACACGTCCGTGCACTCATCGATCTCTCTCGCGAACGCGTTTCGAGAGACTCTGTGCGTTCCGTCGTTCCATTGCGCGCGCGTTTGTCCACCGTTCACGCGACACAACGCGACGCGCGCGTCAAAACGTAACGCCGGAAGTGACGCATTCTTTGTCTCGAGCAACGCGCTCAGCGCGGAGGCCCAATCCTCCGAAGATTCGGCTTTTTCAGCGCGGCGCCACGATGCGAGCACATTCCTAACTCTTTTACGAATGGCGAAGCACGCGCGTCTCTCGGGGGCGTACTGTAAACATCGCCACGCGAGTGTCTCAGCGGTTTCCAACTGTTCAGTCGACTCCGCCAACTCGCTCAACGCCGCCGCGAGCGTCTCGTACGCATCCGCACGAGACCCTCCCAGAGCGAGTGCGCGTTTTGCATCCACGAAAGCGCGCGCACACATGCCTAACTTCAACGCCGCGTTCGCTCTCGCCTGAAACGTTGTCGCTTTCGACGCGCACGCGCTCGCCGACGCCTCTATATCCGCCAACTCGTACACCCTCTCCCACGCTCCGCGCATCGCCGCTGAGCTCCGCTGGCGCTCGAGCTCCACCATGGCGTCCACTTTCACCGATAAATTCGACGCCAGATCGCTCGAGATGACTTCCTTCGCCTCGTCCCACGCGCCTGTCGCTCCCAGAAGCTCGGCGCTGAGAAACCGAGCTCGCGCGCCCACCGTCTCGCACGGCGATCGACGAAGCGTTCGCAGGGACTCTATGGTCGCCACCGCATCCGCGCACGTCGCTCCTTGCGCGTCACCGTCCAGCGATGCGTGAAACGCGCGCGTCGCGTCGCGATACCGCTGCGCATCGCGCGCGCACCGCGGCTCGATTACGCGAACCGCGCGCGCCCCTTCCCAGGACCGGGCCACGAGCGTCGCGAGCGCGACGGCGCACGCGCGGGAGGCTGCGCCGCGTTTTCTCCGACCCATCTCCCGCGATTCACGCCGTCTCGCGCGCGTCCATGGCGTCCGCGCGCCCGAGCGCGAGCGCGAGTGTGTGGGCTGTCTTTTCAAACGTCGCGCGTTCGTGTATACGTCTCTCTATCAAGTTACAACAACGCGTCCGTCGCGAGCGTCGCGAGGCTAAAAACACTCTGTGCACGACGCGAGGGATGCTCAGAAGCCTTCCTTCTTGTTCGTGCCCGTGGTCAAGTCAACCATGCCCTTGGCGAGCAAGGCGGTGCCGAGGATGCACCCGGCGACGGGGATGATGACGCTCGTCAATCGATCCTGCGCGAGACACACACACACACGATCCGTCAGTCGAGCCGCTCGAAACACGTTTCACAGCATTCACGCGCGCCACCGATCGTTCGACGCGACGAAGACGAAGACGCACCACGCCGCCCTTCTTGAGGTGCACGAACCCCTTTTGGCTTTGGAAAAACTGCGCGCGTCGTCGTCGCACACCGCGGTTCGCTCGTCAGTCCGCGCACACGACGCTCGTTTCGCGCGTCACATCGTCCACGCGCGCGTCTTCCCGCGTCGTCCTCCCGCGATCCCTCCCGACACTCGCCGCGCGCGAACGGATCCAACCCTAAGCTTTCACGCGCGCCCACCGCGCGCCCATCGCGCGCGCATCCTCGATCGGTCGCGATCGGTCGCGCGATCGACGCCGACGACGATCGATCGTCTCCCTCGCACCTTTTGCGCCTCGACGATCCTGTCGCTCATGGTCGACGACGGTCGGGACGAACGATTCAATGCCGTCGTCGCGCGGTCGAGGCGGGGACAAAATCTTTTGACACCCCGACGGGGACAAAATCTTGAGTTACAAATGGTCATCCAACAGTGTAGCTTGGACGACGAGCGCGCCTCCTCGAGCGGGTCGTCGATCGAGAGAGACCGCGCGACGTTCGTCCGCCACCGTCCGACGTTCGTTCGATCGTTCGATCGACGTCTCCTCTCGCGTCGTCGCTCTCGCGTCGCCTCGCGCGCGTCGAGCGGCGTCAACAACACTCGCAAATTTCCATGGCCCACGCCGCCTTTTTACACGCCTGCGAACAATACCAACACCGTTTACACCTCGAGCACTTCACCCTGACCCGCTTCCCGCGAACGCCGCACCGATTACACTTTCTGTGCGCGCGGTGAAACCCGGCGTCGCGACCGGGACCGGGATGCCCGCGCTCGTCGTCGTCGCCTCGCGCCCACGCCCACGCCTTGCGCGCGAGGAGGACGACGCCGACGACGACGAGCGCCGTCACCGCACCGTCTCTCGCCACCCCGCGCGCGTCCCGTCGAGATCGTCGAGACGACGCACCCGTCGTCGTCGTCGTCGTCGTCGTCGTCGTCACCGCGTCGTCCACGCCACCATCGACGCGCGCCCTCGTCGTCGAATCGACCGCCCAGTCACCCCCACCGTCGTCATCGTCGACGTCATCGTCCCCGTCCGCCCTCGCGGCCTCCACCACGGGTTCGACGAACCCGCTCGACGACGACGACATCCTCCTCCGTCGTCGCTCGAATCGTCCCCTCCTCGCGTCGTCGTCTCATCATCGCGCGCGCGCCCCGAACCGTTGACGAATCCGAATCCGACAGCGCATCGCGCCGGTGGACCCTATGATCGTGACGGGTCACGACTCGTCATACGGTGTTCCCGTATGTATAAACAGTGACACGCGTACGTTCAGTTCAAAACGTCGTCCCCATCCATCCATCGTCTCGTCTCGTCCGAACGCGAGAGTCCGACGACGACGACGACGACGACGACGCGCGCCGAGCGTCACCCCCGCGCGCATCGTCGGCGTCCTCGTCGCGTCCTCCGTCGCGTCCGTCGTCATGGCGAAAGGGAAGAGAGGGAAGCGAGGGACGCGCGGGGATGACGATTCGAGCGACGACGAGGACGCGCGCGATCCCTCGGCGGCGGCACGCGCGACGGATGGGGACGCCGACGTCGAAAGCGGTGAGGGGGGGCGCGCGGTGTCCAAGACGGAGATGAAGAAATTGCGCAAGGCGAACAAGGGGAAGAATAAGGGCGGGGGGAAGGGTGGACGAGGGGGAGACGATTCGGACGATGACCTCGACCCTCTGAAAGCCGCGGCGAGGGCGAAGGCGGACGACGACGACGAGGAGGAGGCGGCGGCGGTCGTGGAGGCGCCGGTGGTGAAACCGAAAAAGAAGGAGAAGAAGAAGAGTAAGGCGGGTGGTTTCGCGGCGTTGATGATGGATGATGATGATGATGATGTCATCGATCCCTTGGCGGCGGCGGCGGCGGCGGCGGACGAGGACGAGGACGACGTCGAGGATCGACCGGCGCCGACGAAGTCGAAGAAGAAGGATAAAAAATCCAAAAAGGGTGGATTCGCGGCGTTGATGATGGATGATGATGACGATGACGTCGATGATCCGTTGATGCGCGGTGGAGACGACGACGAGGAGGAGGAGTTGGAGATGGACGTCAAGCCTAAGAAGAAGGAGAAAAAGAAGAAGGGTGGATTCGCGGCGTTGATGATGGACGACGACGACGACGAGGGCGAGGACGAGGACGAGGCGTCGGAGTCCGTGTCCGTGCCGGAGAAGAAGGAGAAGAAGAAAAAGAAAAAAGGCAGTTTCGCCGATCTCATGGATGCCGAAGAGGAGGCGGCGGTGACGATTGATTTGAAAAAGAAGAAGAAGAAAAAGTTTGTCGCCGATCCAGAGCTCGTCGTCGGGAAGATTGTCGAGTGCAACAAGCACCCGATGGCGGATCGTTTGCAGGTGTGCACCGTTGATTTCGGAGATGATGAACCGAAGCGATGCGTGTGCGGGGGTGCGAACGCCAGAAAAGGTTTGATGGTGATTTTCGCGCGCGTCGGCGTAAAGATTCCCGCCACGGGTCAAGTCATCGAGAAGACTCCGCTGCGAGGCGTCATGAGCGAGGGGATGATTCTTAGCGCCGTGGAGATGGGTTGGGCCGAGACCGCCGAGGGCGTGTACGAACTCGACGCCAGCGCGTTCTCCATCGGTGACGACGTGCCCAAGGACGAGCCGGGATCGATGAGCGAAGCGCCAGCTCCCGAACCCGAGCCCGCGCCCGAACCCGAACCCGAACCCGCGCCCGAACCCGCGAGCTCCAAGAAGGATAAAAAGAAGAAGAAGAAGGGCAAGCAAGCCGCCGAGGAGGAGGAGGACATCGACGCTCTTCTCGCCGAGCTCGACATCAAGGTTGAGGCCAAGCCCGAGGAACCGGCGGGTGAGAGTAAGCAGGCGCGCAAGCGTCGATTAAAGGCGGAGCGCGAAGCCGCCGAAGCCGCCGCCGCGGAGGCGGGCGACGCCGCGCCCTCGACCGAAGACGCGGACGGTGCGGACGGTGCGGATGAGGACGGAGAAGAAGGGAAAGAACTCAGCGCCTCACAAAAGAAGAAGCTCAAGAAGAAGCAAAAGGAAAAGGAAGCCAAGGCTAAGGCTAAGGCTGAGGCTGAAAAGAAGAGCGAAAAGGCGGGCAAGGCGGGCGCGCCGAACGCTCGAATTGCCGCGCTTCAAGCCGAGATGCAAAAGCGTAAGGAACTCGAAGAAGCCAAAGCGAAGGCTGAAGAGGAAGCTCGACTCGCCCGCGAAGAAGCTGAACGCCTCGAGGCGGAGAGAGAGGCGGAAGAAGAGGCGAAACGCGAAGCAAAGAAGCAAAAGGAACGCGAAAAGAAGGAGCGTCTTCGCGCCGAAGGCAAGCTTCTCAGCGCCAAGCAAAAGGCTGAACAGGCTCGTCTCGCCGCCATGCGTCAGCAAATGCTGGCCAAGGCTGGCATCGACGAAGACAAACTCGACGAGGTCGTCAAGCCGAAGCGTCCCGTGTACGATGATCGTAAGAAGAAGAAGGAACTCGAAGAGCGTCGTAAGAAGCAAGCCGAGGAACGCGCGGCGGCGGAAGCTAAAGCCAAGGCTGAAGAGGAGGCTCGACTCGCCGCCGAAGCGGCCAAGGGTGAGGAAAGCAACGATGCCGCGGACGATTGGGAAGCCGAAGACTGGGAAGAAAAGGACATCGTTCTTCCCGGTCAAAAGGAGGAAGAGGAACGCCTGGCCAAGGAGGCTGCCGAGAAGGAAGCCGCGGAGAAGAAGAGACACGAGCAAGAGAAGAAGGCTGCCGAAGCTGCCGCCAAGTTTGAAGCGGAAAAAGCAGCCAAGGCGAAACTCGCGGCTGACAAACCGTGGGCCAAGGAGGCGAAAGCGAAGGCTGCCGCGGCCAAGGCTGCTGCGGAAGAGTCTAGCTCTGAGGAAGAATCCGACTCCGAAGACGACTCCGAAGACGACTCTGACGAAGATTCCGATTCCGATAGCGATAGCGACAGTTCCGATTACTCCGATAGCTCGGATTACAGCGAGGACAGCGACGATGTTCGTCAACGCGAGCACGAAGAGCGCATGGCTGCGGCGAGAGAAGCCCGATTGGCTCGATTTGCCGCCGCCAAGGCGCGACGCAGTCCGGACAAGCTCCGTTGCCCGATCATCTGTATCATGGGTCACGTCGACACCGGTAAGACGAAGATCTTGGATAACATCAGACGAACCAACGTCCAAGACGGCGAAGCCGGCGGTATCACGCAGCAAATCGGCGCCACGTTCATTCCCAAGGAGTCTCTCATCGAGCGCACCGCCCAACTCAACAAGGGCGATTGGGACCTGCAAGTTCCCGGTTTGCTCGTCATCGATACTCCGGGTCACGAATCTTTCACCAACCTGCGATCGAGAGGCTCTTCGCTCTGCGATCTTGCCATTCTCGTCGTCGATATCATGCACGGCTTGGAACCTCAGACTATTGAGTCTTTGAACATGCTTCGATCGCGCAAGACGCCATTCGTCATCGCGTTGAACAAGATCGATCGCATGTACGACTGGCAGGCGAATACCAACTTCCCGACTCAAGAAACGTTGTCCATGCAAAAGGACCACGCGCAACGCGAATTCAGAGATCGATACGATAAGATCGTCATCGAATTCGCCGAGCAAGGCTTGAACGTCGCCAAGTACTGGGAGAACCCGGATCCGCGCACCTTCATCAACATCATCCCCACCTCTGCCATCACCGGCGAGGGTATGCCGGACATTTTGCAGACGCTCGTGGACTTGTGCCAGAAGCGAATGAACGAACGCATCCAGTACGTCCCCGCCGTGCAGTGTACCGTGCTCGAGGTGAAGATGATTGAAGGTCTCGGTACGAGCGTCGACGTCATCTTGATCAATGGTAAACTCAAGGAGGGACAAACCATCGTCGTGGCCGGTCTAGAGGGTGCGATTACGACACAAATCCGCGCGTTGTTGACGCCTCAGCCCATGCGGGAGATGCGCGTGAAGGGTAGTTACATTCATCACAAGGAGATTGAAGGCGCTCAGGGTATCAAAATCGTCGCGCCGGGATTGGAGAAGGCTGTCGCCGGTACCTCCCTCTTGGTTCTCGAACAGGAGGATGACGAAGAGGAACTTCGCGAAGAAGTGCTCAGCGATATGAAGGGTGTGCTCGCTCGCGTCGACAAGAGTGGTGAGGGCGTGTACGTCCAAGCGTCTACGCTCGGTTCGTTGGAGGCGTTGTTGGAGTTCTTAAAGTCTGACGCGGTGAAGATTCCCGTCGCCGGCATCGCCATCGGTCCCGTGAACAAGCGTGACGTCATGGGTGCGAGCGTCATGCACGAGCGCAAGAAGCCAGAGTTTGCCACGATTTTGGCCTTTGATGTCCCCGTGACCAAGGAAGCCGTCGCCATGGGTGAAGAGCTCAACGTTCGCATCTTCACCGCCGACATCATCTACCACTTGTTTGACCAATTCACGGCGTACATGGAAAAAGTCCGTGCGGACAAGCGAGAAGCGGCGTCCAAGTTTGTCAACTTCCCGTGCGTCTTGCAGATTATGCCCAACTGCATCTTCAACAAGCGTGACCCGATCGTCGTCGGCGTGGACATTGTGAAGGGAGTCGCTCGCGTGGGGACGCAAATTTGCATTCCGTCGCAAGGATACATCGACATCGGTAAGATTGCGTCAATGGAACACAATCACAAGGAAGTCACCAAGGCGACGTCGGGCATGTCGGTGGCGATGAAGATTGAACCCGGGACGCCCTCCGAATCATCGCGACTCTACGGCCGTCACTTTGATCACAAGGATCAACTCGTCGCGAGAATGACGCGTCAGTCCATCGACATGATGAAGGAGTCGTTCCGAGAAGAGTTGACAAAGGATGATTGGAGACTCGTCGTCGAACTCAAGACTCGACAAGAGAAGGCGACGGGCGAAACGATTTGATAATCTTTTAGCGCATAGCAATTGTTTATATTACACGCGAGTGAACGTGTTTCATGCATTCAGAGTGGAGCGAGCGATTCAAAAGGAAAGTACCACCCGTAAATTGGATGCGCGCCGCGCGAGATGGCCACGAGTCCGTTCGGCACGGACAGACCGACCACGGGCGTCGTTCTGTAATCGCGACTCACGACGCACACGCGAAAACACTTCCCACACGCCTCCTCCATGCCCAGTTCCCACCCGACCGGGTACCCGTACCGCGGCGCGTCCTTCCCCGTGCACATGTTTTTGACCTTCATCGCGTCCGACTTGACCCGCACCCACATCCCCGGAACGACCTCTTTCGGATCCAACGGTCTTCCTCGTCGCTCCAATATATCCAGTCGCTCTTTCCACGAGATTTGCCTATCGTCGTCGCGCGCGTCGCGTCTCGTCGTCAGTCTCGCGCGTCGTCAGTCGTCGCCCGTCGAACCGTTTTGACCGCTCGCCTCGCGCGCGCGTACCCGTAAAACTTTGGCATGTCCTCCACGCACTCCCGACGCACCCGTCCTCGCGCCACCGTCTCGCACATCCCCAGCCCACGATCGTTCCTTCGCGGCGACCTATAAAAGTACGAACTCACGCGCTCGAGCGTCGCTAATTCCCTCGCCGACAGAAATTCGCACACGCGCCGCAGCGCGTCCTCCGGAAGCGTCCCGAGCAGCGCGCTCCTCTCCTCGTTCTCTCGTCGTCGTTTCATCTCTCGCGCCGCCCGTCGCGTTCTCGGCGTCGGCGTCATCGCCATCACCGTCGTCGTCATCGCCATCACCGTCGTCGTCGTCGTCGTCGTCGTCGTCGCGCGTTCGCGAGTCGTCCTCGAACGCGTCGCGCGTCGAGTCGCCGCCGCCGCCGTCTCGTTCCCCAGACGCGATTCCATCGTCATCGTCGTCGTCGTCGTCATCGTCGTCGGCGTCGTCGGCGTCATCGTCGACGAGTCCTTGACGACGGAGACGCGCGCGCGTTTCGGTCGTCGTCGATCGGTCGTCGGCGGCGCGACGTCGGCGACGCGGGATCGACGACGCGCGTCGGGGACGCTGACCGAACGCGCGCGCGGTCGCAGCCTCGGCCGTGTCGACGCGTCGTCTCTCGCGCGCGTCGTCGTCGGCGTCGCGGACGCGGACGCGGACGCGGACGCGCGCGAGGCGAGCATCGTCGGCGGCGGCGTTGGCGTCGGCGGCGGTCTCTCGCGCGCGCGCATGTCGACGACGATCGATCGTTCGATCGATCGCGCGCGCCTCGAAGCGACGACCGACGACGAGACGCGCGTCGTCTCGCGGTGTCTCGGCGAGACGACCGGACGAATGGGTGGAAAACGGCGAAACAACGCGCGCGTGCGTTTTCGAGGCGACGGTGCGCGCCGGTCGAGGTCGTCTCGGGGACGTTGTTACCTCGCGCGCGACGTCGTTGACGTGGTCGTGGTGATATGAAGCGACTTTTTTGGAGGTTGGATTAGAAATCGACGCGTCTCTTGGCGTGCGAGCGCGGCGGTGAGCGCGGGTGATCGCGCGCGAAGACGGCTCGAATGAGATCATCGTCGTCGTCGCCCTCGCGGACGATGAGGAAACGGTGGAGGGCGTGCTTCTCAGCAAGGGTGCGGAAACGCGCGCGGAGGTTGTCCCTCTCGACGGAGCGATCGACGCCGTCGGATTCGGTCGACGCTCTGAGTTCGTCCTCGTACACGCGTTGGTAGTGGCGACGATTGTCGACGAGTCGACGGAGTTGGTCGTCCATGGATGGAAAGATGGTGGCGAAGTGCACGAAGAGGGGCGCGATGACGAACTCGATGAAGTTGATTTGCGAAAGTCCCACCGATGTGGTCTCTCGATCCATCATCGGGCTGATCGGAAGACCGCGCGCGCGCTCGCGATCGCCTTGATTGAAGAACTCCTCGAGCACCCTCGACGCCCACTTGACGCAAAGTTCGTTCGGCTTGACCACGTTTGAGATGTCGGCGCAGTGCAGCAGCACGTTGAGCATGAACTGTCTCTCTTCATCCGTCTTGAACGCCTCGCTCGCCGGTATAGCGACGCTTCCGTGGCGGTTCGACTTGTTGATGCATGGAGTTTTGATCGGTGATCCGATGGGTGAACCGATGGGCGTGCCGTTGATGATGTCATTCTTTTTCCAGAGAGTGACGATTTCGTCCAGCCTGGAGACGAGCTTAAAGTGATGCGCCATGTCGGTGTGCAGGACACACTTGATGATGGTGCGCCGAACTTCCTGGTACTCAGCCTCGTCGAAGGCGGATAAAATGTCAGCGTCCTCGTTATTTTGACACAACGAAAAGAAGCGCGATACATGATGATTTTCCAACACGCTCTCGTCGTTGTACGTCAACGCGATGTTGTCTCGCGTGGCGATGAGGTACGCGTTGGTCAATCCCGGGTGATCCATGTCGTGCACCAGAGCGGCGACGAGCAGAGAAAACATCTCTATCGGCGTCATGTTCACTTCGTCTTTCACGGCGAGAATGTATAAATAAGTCGTGTGCGCGACGTCCAAGGCGTGTTTGAAACAATGGTATGGATTTTCCCGGTACGAGTTTTCAACCTCGGAAATGAATCGTCTCAATTTGAATGGATCCACCAATTGGAAGAGATCGAGCTCTTGAAACATGCGCGTGATGTGTGAGACGTGATCTTTTTTATCCACATCGAACACGTCAAACGTCCAAGAGTTGAGGGCGTCGATGTTGACGCTCGGATGCGACGCGACGGCGTCCGACGCCCGCGCGAAGGACGACACCACAGACTTGAACGCGTTGATTCGAGACTTTGACGTCGACGACGACGATTTCCCGACGTTCACCCTGTTCACCTCGTAACTCACCAACCACTCTCGAGTGCTTCCGTCCACGTCTTCGTGGTCTTCGAGGATGGCTTCGATCAACGCCGGACTTCCGTTGTCGGAATCGTTTCGCTTGACGATGTGACTCATCTTATCCAGAACGTATCCCAACACACTGATGTCGAGCGATCGCATCTCGCCCGAGTTGAAGTCCAAATCCGTGAGCACTTGTTTGGCGTGATACTCCAGCGTCTCGATGATCCCTTGCAGAGGTCGACCGAGCAACTGTCGACGCGTTGCGTTGAAGAGCGTGTTGAAGAGCGCGGTGGTGACGGCAGCGACGAGCGCCTGTTCCACGCGTCGAACGACACGCAACACTTTATCGTCGAACACGCGCGTGAGAATACTCGAAGAACTGAGCAGACGATGCGCGTCGGTGGTCGGTCCGAGGGCGACGACGGCGAGACTCACGCACACGGCGACGTTTACCGCGCCCACGTGCTCGAGCCGATGAAACACGCCCCGCGCCCCCGTCGTTCGCCGTCCGCTCTCCGAATCCGACGGCGACGAGCACCACGCGTCGCCGAAATTCACCCATAGCGCGCTCGCCGCGCACGCGCGCGTGAGCAACGCTAACCGAATCACCCCGCGCGTCACCGTCCACGCGTCCGTTCGCCCGCCGCTCGCCGCCTCCGCCGTCGCCGCCAGCGCCCCGCACGCGTCCACCACCGCGTGCGCGTGCGATTCGTACCTCCCCCACCCGAGCGCGAGATGCATCCACCCGATCGTCAGCGCACACGCCGTCACACCGCGCGCCGTCGCCGATCTCGCGCCCAACGCGCGTCCGAACTCGCCGCACGTCGCCAACGCCCACGCGCACGCGACGTCCCACCCCGCGCCTCCTCGCGTCCGCGTCGTCGCCCCTTCCATCGACCGCACCGCCGCCCGCATCGCCGTCTCGAACGACATCGATCGTTTCCGGTCCATCCCTCGCCCCGACTCCGCGCTCGCGCTCGTCGTCGTCGTCGCCGTCGTCTCGGCCGTTTCTCGCGTTCCCGAGACGCGTCTCGCCGTCCCCGACACCGATCGCGCGCGCATCGCTCCCTCGCACCGCCGCGCCGACGCGACGAAACCACACACGCGTCCCGTCGAGGCGCGTCGAGGCGCACCACCGCCCCGCGCGTCGCGTCGCGCGCGCCCGCGTAACAATCAATCGATCCATCGCGCCATTCGTGGACACACACACGAAAACGCTCCGGTGAGCGTTTTTTTCAACTTCAGAGGGATACTGATGCCTTGAATAGAGAGTTTACTATGCACTTGTATTAAAATGTATTTTTATATATGTGGATACTCTTTGATAGATATAAAATACGATGTACGCGAGCGCTAAAAAGTTACTTCGGCGTAAGATGTAGCCACCCCCGTCGCGCATCCACCGACCGACCGATGATGATTGATGTCCTCCGGCCCACATTGGGCGCCGACGGTCGCGCGCGCGCGTTCGAACGCGATCGCGACGCGACCGGTGGACCGATCGTCTTTCCGATCGTCGACGTCGGTCGTCGCGGATCCGAGGCGACGGGGCGAATGGAGGAGGTGTTCGGGACGTTTTGGCGCGAGGTGCTCGGCGACGACGACGACGACGACGACGAGGCGGAGGCGACGTCGACGACGGATGTGGACGAGGATTCGGACGATTCCGGAGGTAGGGTGACGATACGTCGACCGTCGCTCGAGGAGACGCGCGTGTGGGCGCCGATGAGCGAGCGTGTGCGCGCGATCGATGCGAGGACATTCATCGGGATCGTCAAGGTTGACGAGGCGGCGTCGACGTCGACGCTCGTGGACGTGTTGCATCGAACGAAGAGTGGGAAATCGACGAGTTCGCGCGTGCGAGCGGAGGATGGACACGGTGGATTTTTGGGGCGCGTGCTCGATGCGTGGATGCGCACGATGGTGGAGGAGGAGGGGGAGGAGGGGGAGGCGAACGCGTCTCGCGCGACGACGACGACGACGACGACGACGACGACGACGAGGGGAGGCGCGAAGGCTTCTTTGGCGACGTCCGGGGAGTGGAAGATTAAGATGGAATTGAAAACAGACGCGAAGAGCGATATCATGACGAACGAGCAGATGAAATCGCTTCGAGAGGCGTTACCCGGGATGTACAGGACGCGCGCGTGGTCGTTGGCGTACAGCACCAAGCGAGACGGGACGTCTCTGAAGAGTCTGTACAGAAGATCCAGTGGGAAAGGGGTGACGGTGCTCGTCGTACGCGATAGTGGTGGTGCAATCTTCGGGGCGTTCTGTACCGAGGCGTGGAAGGTGCACACGCGATACGTCGGCACCGGGGAGAGTTTTGTCTTCACGCTCGCCCCCGAGGGGACAAAGTATTCGTGGAGCGGAGACAACGACTATTACATGTTCGGCGCGGCGGATTCCTTAGCCGTGGGCGGAGGGAGCGCGCACGCGATACGCTTAGAGGAGGATTTACTCCAAGGATCGAGCGGGGAGTGCGAGACGTTTCGATCCCCGTCCCTCGCGAGCGAAAACATGTTTAGGACGTCTCGCATCGAACTCTGGGCGCTTGAGTGAGCGAAGACGTGTTGTTTGTTAAATCACAGTGTTGTGTCTTTTTTTAGGTCTCTATAGTAGTAAATGCAAAGTAAATCATTGCGCGAGCGAAGCGAAACCACCCTCTTCCAATTGCGTCGCAATCTCGACGCCGCCAGTCTGCACGATTTCACCCTTTTGCATGATGTGCACGTAGTCGGGATGAATCGCGTCCAACAAACGTTGATAGTGGGTGATGAGTAACAACCCCTTGTCACCCTCTCGCAACACATTCACAGCCTTGGCGACGTCACGCAACGCGTCGACGTCCAAACCAGAATCAATCTCGTCCAAAATGCTCATCTCGCTCTCCATGACGGCCAATTGCAAAATCTCGTTGCGCTTCTTTTCGCCCCCCGAGAACCCTTCATTGACGTTGCGCGTCAAAAAGCTCGGATCCATGTTCAACGACTCGAGCTTGGGCGTGAGGTACCCATAAAACTCCAAAGGGTCCAACTCTTCCTCTCCTCTCGCCTTTCTCCGTTCGTTACACATCATTCTCAAGAAATCCGTATTCGACACCCCCGGCACTTCGATCGGCGACTGAAACGACAAAAACAACCCCGCTCGCGCCCGTTCCTCCGGCTCCATCTCCAACAACGCCTCGCCCTTGAACGTCGCGCTCCCACCAGTCACCTCATACGCCGGATGCCCCACCAACACCTTGGTCAGCGTCGATTTTCCCGATCCATTCTTCCCCATGATGGCGTGCGTCTCCCCCTCGCGAATGACGAGGTTCACCCCTCGCAGGATCTCCTCCCCGGTCTCCGCCACCTTGGCGCGTAAATCCTTCACCTCGAGGAGCACTTTGCCCCCGGACGCGGCGCGAACGACGACACCGGTGCCGCGGGCGTCGACGGCGCGTCGGACGCGTCGCGCGGCGCGAGGCGCGAGCGCGCGCGAGGTGGTCGTGGACGTCGCGGACATGACGGCGCGGGACGATGCGTTTCTTTCTCTCGCTCTCTGTCGCGCGCGCGCGTCGGAGAGATGGATAGATGGACGAACGGACGTGCGAGACGGACGTGCGTGCGTGCGAAACGTGCGCGCGCGAGGTGTCGTCGCGTGCGCGCGTGTGTCGCCGCACGCGCACCCGAGTCGACTGGATAAACCCACACCCCCTCTCGCGTGTTGGGTCGTGATTCGTCACTTTGTCACTCGACGTCACTCGACGTCGCGGTCGACGCGATGTTGCGCGCGGTGGTGACGACGCGCGCGTGTCGAGTCGTCGACGCGCGGACGTCGTCGTCGTCGTCGGGAGAGGCGGGGAGACGCGCGCGCGTCTCCTCCTCCTCCTCCTCCTCCGACGTGGGACGACGGCGCATCGTGCTGACGAGCACCGTGATGGCGCCGCTCGCGACCGCGGCGCTCGCGACCGCGCGGGCGAGCGAGGCGGGCGATCTCGCGCGACGCGGGATGGCGAAATTCGCCGGGTACGACGTCGTCGGATCGGTGCGGGATTTCGATGAGGCGATCGCGGTGGATTCGCGAATGGGGGCGTACCTGTGGCAGCGAGGATTGGCGCTGTATTACGCCGACGATTTCGACGGCGCGGCGAGGCAATTTCGAGAGGATGTGGCGATGAATCCGAACGATACGGAAGAGTCGGTGTGGTGCTTTGCCTCGGAGGCGCGGGATCCGGTGAAAGGGGTGGAGTACGCGAGAGAACACATGTTGAAGACGGGGAGAGACGCGCGGCCGGTGATGGCGTCGGTGTTCGAGCTCTTCGAGCGCGGGACGGAGGAGGCGGAGGAGGCGTTACGAGCGGCGGGTGGGCGAAGCGCGAACGATGAATTTTATGCGTTGATGTATCTCGGGTTGTGGCGCGAGATCAACGGAGACGACGAGGGTGCGAAGGAGTTCATCAAAAGGGCGAATCGCACGGCGTACGCGAGACTTTCGGGAGACTACATGGCGAGCGTCACGCGCGTGCACGAGCGCGTGCGAGGGTGGTGAACGCGCGGGGTGCGTGCGATTCGTGTGTATTCATTCTAGTGTAGGCTACGTATTGTATTGCAATTAATGTTTTTTTTTCTACTGGTCGGGTCATCGGGGCGGTTTGACGGCCATCTTTTCGCTGTCCAAGAGCTCGAGAATGGTGGCGACGAGTGTGTTGGACATCGCGCACACGTCTCTACCGGCGTTTTCAATCTTTTGCGCCAAGACGCGATCGAGTTGGTTGCGAATCTCCTTTAGCAAGACGCCAACCTTTGCGGGCGCCTGGAAGGTGGCCCATCGATCGATGCTGATCGTGCCTTGCGTGTGTTGAACCTCCAATTTGCCGCCGAAGAGCAAGAGTTGGTACGGCGTCACCGCCGTCGAGTCTCGCACGAAGATGGCTGTCGTTTGCACGCGTTCGTGATACACGAGCCACTTGGTGATGAACTTTTTCGCCTCAAAATTGATGCTCGAGGGGTGAATCTGTATCTTCTCCGTCCGTCCATTCTCAGCCAAGAAGGACAGACGCGGAGGGGCGTCGGGCCGCGAGCCGGGATCGACTTTGATGAGGTTGGGATACAATCCGGCGACGATGACAGCCTTCAGTAGACGCTTGTTACCAGAGTTTCGATTCGCCTGAATCCAATCGGGATCCGTCTGTAACACACTCGCGCGCTGGCGTCCACGATATCGTCCTCCGCCTTTCTTTTTAGAACTGGACCCGAGGAAATCCGTGAGAAGCTGCGTAAACTGGTCTCGCAAATCTGCGATACCTTCGAGCGCTCGCCAAGACAAAAAGTTCTCGCGCGTAAAGGCGAATTCAGCTGATTTTCCAGTCTTTTTCGCCTCCAGCCAACCATTGTATGCGTTGAGAATGGTGAGAAGGTCAGATTGATCCTCCGCGAAGAGCTTCTTCGCCAAGTCTGCCTCGTCGCGCTTATCGAGCGGCGCGACAAACGGAGAACGACCGCTCAATACCGCCGCGATGGTCAACACTGGATCGAGACAACCGAGCATGGAACCGTATAAGAGCATCTTACCGACGCGAACGTCCACCGGTAAAGTCGCCAAGTGCTGACCGAGTGGCGTCAAACCTTCGCGCTCGTCCAACGCGCCGAGACGCTTGAGAGCGGCCACCGCCGTGTCCACGGATTCAACCTTTGGTGGTTCGAGGGCTTTACCGAGGAACCCAGCGATGCCGCCAGACATGCGTTGCAACTGGATTTGTAAACACAGACCCTCTAACGGCACGCGTCTAATCTCAGGAAGTGTGTGTTCCTCGAACACCGTGTCGTGGACGTGGCGAGTGTACATGCGGAAACACCTCCCCGCCTGGACACGACCGGCGCGACCACGTCGCTGTCGTGCGCTCGCCCGAGAGACCCACTGCTCGAGAAGTAATTGCATGCGAGTGTTCGGATCGTATCCGTTTTCTTTGCACTTACCGCTATCCACGACGTACACGACGTCGTCGATTGTGATGGATGTCTCGGCGATGTTCGTCGCGATGACGATTTTTCGAACACCGTCGGGGGCGTGATCGAAGACTATGCTTTGCTCGGCTGTGCTCAGAGTACTGTGAAGAGCGATCAGATACTTGCCTCCCCCAGTGGCGGCGTTAATCCCGGGATTAGCCCCACACGCTTCGTAAAGTTTGGTGATTTCAGCCAAACCGGGCATGAAGACTAAAATCGCGCCCGGGCCCATGGAATCACAAATGTGTGATATCAAGAGCGACATCAGCTCGTAATTTATCAATCCTTGCTCGAGATTTCTAAGCGCGCGAACGACGTTCTCGCCGTACCCCTTCCCTCGCAGTGCGACGTGGAAGGATTCTTCATCGGGAATGTTCCCATCCTTGCTAGAAACCGGCCGCGTCGAAGCGTCCAGGTTATCCTTGCGGCGCGGTGCCTTCTTGAAATACTCGGTGCCCGGGTTTGGCTGGTACTCCGTGACTTGTAAGATGTCTTCCAAGTAGTGCTCGGTCACGGGATACGTGAAACCAGGGATTTGACTCACCGCCGATACGCCCTTGAAGTACTCTTCAAACGCCAACGCGTTCAACGTGGCTGACATGAGCACCACCTTCAGTGTCGGTCGATGGGGCAAAATATCGCGAAGGAGAACGAGCAAAAAGTCAGAATCGAGCGAACGTTCGTGGACTTCGTCCACGATGACGTGACTGACGCCGCTGAGCAAGGGATCCTCAGTCAAGCGTCTGAGCAAAACGCCGGTGGTGCAGAACAGGATTCGAGTGTTGGAACTCGTGGAGCCCTCGAGTCGGATTTTGTAACCAACAGTCTTGCCGATTTGTTCGCCGCGCTCGCTCGCGACGCGAGTGGCGACGCTCGTGGCGCTGATTCGCCGAGGCTGGGTACAAATCATATTCGTCACCGCGCCACGCCCTTGCCAAATCGCATTATCTAGGATGAACTGAGGCAACTGCGTCGTCTTACCGCAGCCCGTCTCGCCCGCGACGATGAGCACTTGGTTACGCTCAACCGCTTCGATGAGCTCTTGTTGCTTGGCCCAAGAAGGCAAGCGCTGACGTTGCTGTAAAATTGGCGACGCGGCGTTCTCCGTCCAATACTTGGTGAGTTCTTCCTTCATTCTTTCGCTCTCCGCGATCGTTCTCGGATCGTTCGCGCGTTTCTCTTCGTCCTTTAAGATTGCCTCCGCGAGTTTCCGCGTTTTCGCTTCAGCCGTCATCTGCGCCGCGGCCTCCGTCTTCGCTTCAACTTCTGCGCGCGCCTTTTCGGCTTGAGCGGCGAGCTGTCGTCGACGCTCCAACTCCTTCTTTCGCTCCTCCTTAGATTGTTGGGGAGGCGCCAAAAGGCTTCCTTTGGGAGGCGGAATAGACTTTGTACCGTTAGATTTCGGTTTTGTCTCGGCGGTTCGTGGCGCTGGTGGCGCCAACGACCGCTCGCGCGCCTCCTCCATGGCTTCCAGCGGTCCGCTCCCTTGGAGCCACTCGACGACGTCGTCGAGCATCGGTTGGCCCACCAGCGTCTCCGCGTGGCGCATCATCGCAGCCGATACCGCCACGGCCCGCTCGACGTCTAGCGTCGGGTGAGAAAACTTCAGCCGAGGAAGTTCGAACGGGTACAACGGCGTATTTCTAAAGTCAACTTGTAAATCAGCGGCGTATTGTTTTGCCGCCCCCAACTGCACTATGCCCGAGATTTCAATCGCCAGCGACGCCGTCCCAGACGCTGGATTATACCCTCTGGGCTTGTAAAGTTCGCGAGGAAGGTCGCTGAGCTCGTCGAATTGGGCGTTTCGTAGCACCTCTCGTATGTCTTCCTCATTCGCGCACTCCGCTCCCGTGTCGGCGAACGCCTCCGTCGCCTCGGCGAGCGCTTCCTCGCGACTCGGTCCGAGTGCGGCGCACAGTTCCTCCAACGCCCGATCGACATCACCCTTGGCGCTTTTTACAGCTGCTTTCGCCGCGTCCGCACCGAATCCAGCCTTCACGAACGCCTCGACCGCGCTCGTCTCGGCGCTCTCCGCGCGCGCGCCGTCGCCGCCGCTCGCCTCGTCTCCCGCCTTCTTCTTCCCTCGTCGTTTCTTCGACGCCTCCGACCGCAACGCTTCCGGTAACTCGCTCTCATCCGCGTTCAATATCAACCAATCCATCGCTCTCGCGATCGCTCGTCGTTTCTGTTCGTTAAATCCTTCCGCCGCGTCGCCCTCCGCCGCCGCCGCCGCCGCCGTCGCCCGCAGCGCGCGTTCGATCGCCGCCTCCCCGAACCCCTTCTTCCCGATCCCCTGCGCCGCCTTCCGCAGCACATCCTCTCGATCGACGTCCACGCGAGCCTCCACCGCCGTCACGGTCCCACCTTTCCCCCCCACTCCGCTTCCGCTCGTCGTCGACACGTCCAGCCGCCGCAACGTCGCCGTCACCATCGCCGCCGCGCTCGCGCTCATCACCACCTCCTCCGCACGCTCCTCACTCTCTCCACCCTTGGACCCACGACGCGCGCCTCCACCTTTCCCACGCAAAAATTCCGGTCGCTTCGCCTCCGCCGCCGCCGTCGCGCGACTCCCTCGCCGCGCGTCTCGCTCGCGCTCGCGCTTCTCCTTATTCTTGTCCATCGCATTCTGTCCCGCCTGGTGACCACCGCCACCGAACCGTCGACCACCGCCGCGATTGGGTCCCATGACGACGACGAACGGGACAAATAGGAGCGCGTCGGCGGCGGCGGCGCCCACGTCTGCCTCTGCCTCCTCCCGTCGTCCTCTGCCTCCTCCGCCCGCCTCCTGTCGTCGTCACTTTTACACCCAGAAAGGGGCAAGTGTGTCGCACCATCCATCCCAAACCTGGGTGCAAATGCGCTCTCGAGTCGTGAACGGTCGAGTCCCTTTTTTTTGTCCAGCCTCACGATGACAGACTATGAAAGAAAGACTGATGGATGCGCGCGCGGGCGGTTGCGTGACGCGCGACGCGTGAGTGTGCGTCGGTGCCGCGCGATCGATCGAACGACATGTGGACGTCGTTTCGCGAGAGCGTCACCGCGTGCGCGGGGTACCCGGGGCGCGCGTTGGATGACGGTGAGGCGATTGCGATTGGTGGTGACGATGTCGGAGACGGTGCGCGTGATGATGGTGCGACGACGACGGCGGCGGCGGCGAGTTCGGAGACGCGCGTGCGTGGACGCACGTACGTCGTGACCGGTGTTCCAGAATCGGTCATCGCGGTGGAGTGCGCGAGACGGTTGCGACGAGCGGGGGCGCGGGTGGTGTGCGCGAGCGCCGACGTCGACGCCGCCGAGGCGGCGACGAGGGAAGAGGCGGAGACGACGAAGGAGGCGGAAGGAGACGGGAACGGCGCGGTGGAGGTGTCGACGCTCGGTGAATTAGTGGTGATGCACATGGATCCGGAGCGGTTGGACACGGTGGAGGGGTTCGTCGAGGCGTTTTGCGCGCGGGCGTGGGCACTGGACGGCGTGCTCAACGCGTGCGCGGCGACGTTGGAACCGTTTTCGCTCACCGAGGATGAGATTGAGAAGCATTTCGCGGTGAATCACTTGGTGGCGTTCAAGTTGACGGCGCTGTTGATGAATGAGCTCGTGCGCACGGCGGCGGCGTCTGGACGGGAAGGACGGGTGGTAAATGTGAGTTCGAATTTACATCACTTCACCTATCGCGTGCGTCGCGGCACCGTCAAACCGAGTCGAGGCATCGATTTTGACAATTTGAACAACGCGATGGGGTACACAGCCATGAATTCGTACGGTCAGAGTCGGTTGGCGAACATTTTACACGCGTGGTCGCTCTCGGAACGGATGGAACAAAGCGGCTCGCCGGTGCGCTGCGTGGCGGTGACGCCCGGCATGACACAGCTCGAACTCGAGCGTTCCCTCGACTTCCCGGGTGGTGGTCTCTTGTCGGGCGCGCTCAGTTCTGTGATGATTTCATCCGTGGAAGACGCCGCCGCGACGCCGCTGTATTGTCTCACCGCCGACACCCTTCCGGAGGGAACCTACTTTAACAACTGCTCACCCGTGAAATCAAGCCTCCCGAGTCGAGACCCGCGTCTCGCGTCCAGACTCTGGGAATTCAGCGAAGAAATGTGTGGCATCGCGCCATCCGTGCCCGTCGACCCGAAATAGTCCTTAGCTTCGCGCACGTCGCGCCTGTAAAAAGCAAAGCACCGCAGCCGCCGCCTCGGCAGAGCTCCCCACTCTCAGCCCCTCGCCTCCCGCGCGACCCCGCGCGGGGGCTTGGCGGCCGCGCGTCGCTCCATGCGACAGGTACGCTTTGTGCACTCTTCACGACGTCGACGCTCGATCTCTCGCGACTCTCCCGGTGTATCTATACGTCTCCCGGCTATCAGTGCCGAGACGTACTCATGATCCGGGGCACATCAAACAGCTCGTCGGCTTGCGACGAGCGAGCGGCGCTATCCACGCCGTTCGCTCTACTTTTTGCCACGAACATCTTTACGCTTTCGAACGCGCGCGCAACGCGGGACGCGAACGCGGCGATTGACGCTCGGGACTGCGCGGTTTTCTGTCGAGGCAGGACGCCGAGGGCGAGGGCGAGGACGACGCGGACGACGGGTCGGCGGCGGGCGCAGTGTCGGCGCTGTTGGCGCGAACGCCGTGGTTCGTGTGGATTGTATTGGTGTTTGCGACGATCGGAATATCGTTCGCGGGGGTGATTCTGCAAAATGAACTGGCGCAGACGCCGCCGATATCGAGGGCGTGCTGGCGGCTGACGCTGACGACGTTTTTTCTTGCGCCCCTGTCGCTGTGGGAAAGCCGAACGTCGAGTCGGGCGCCCAGTGAGGGCGAGAGGTTGGAGATGAAACACTCGAAAATGTACGAGCGGAAGACGTGGTTGACGCTGCTCGGAAGCTCGTTCGCGCTCGCTATTCATTTCGCGGCGTGGGTGGCGAGTTTGGACATGACGTCGCTGGCTCATTCCTTGCTATTCGTGACGACAAGTCCTCTGCTCGTGCTCGTGTGGAACGCTGTTTTCAAGAGACGTCGTCCGAGCGTGATGGAAATAGTGGGAGTCCTCGTGAGCTTGGCGGGTGCGTCGATTGCTCTCCTCGACATTCAAGAGGATGCCCAGGTAACGGCGCACGGAGACGCGCTCGCCTTCCTGGGAGCCGTATCCATCGTATTTCACATAGAGTGCGGTCGCTCGCTTCGATCGTGGATGCCGACGAGCGTGTACGCTTTCCCAGTCACCGGTTTCGCGGCAGTGTTCCTCGCTATTTTCGCGGCAATTTTCGACGAGAAGACGCCGGTGTTCGGTTGGGCCACGTCGAGTAAAATCGGCTGGTTCGTCCTTCTAGCCTTCATATCCGGAATAGTGGGTCACACCGGATTCAACTTTGCGCTCGGATACGTGCCATCCATAGTTGTCTCGATCGTAACCACGATGGAACCAGTGATCGGAACGTTTATCGGTTGGCTTGCGTATCGCACGCAGGCGCCGAAAACATTTACGTTCTGCGGAGGGACGCTCTTGCTCGCGGGCATCGTCGTCGTGATCAAAGCGGGAAATGTAAAGGAGGAAACGATCGAGGAAGTCGTCGCCGACGACGACCGAGTAGTGTAGATTATTAGCGTGTACAGCGGTGTATTTACATTTTTTCATTCATTCGCGTTTCAACTAACTCCTTGCGGCTGCCGACCCCACGTCCCGCCTCGCGGGATGTCTCGCGCGTCACCGGCACCCGCGCCGGGGCCGATGCGATTCTTCTTCGCGCGCGCCGTGTTCATCGGTCTGTGCGCCCTCGTCATCGGCGTTTTACGCGCCTTCGACCTCGAGCTTCCTCGAGCGACGAATGCGCCCGTCAACGTCCCGCCGGCGTGCGGACGCGCGCGAGGCCGTCGACGCGCGCAAGAAGACGCGTGCGTCATCGGTACGATTGAGTTCGAGCGCATCGTGCGATTCGTGGGCGTGTTTGACGGACACGACGGCGATGAGGCTTCGACGACGGCGGCGGGAAGATTATCGCAGACTTTAGAGGAGACGCTTGCGACGTCTGTGGACGTCGCTGACGCCGTGCGCGCGACGGTGAAACGCATGGACGAGGATTGGAATCGTGTGAATTCCTCCTCAAGCGCGGGAACGACGGTAGTGATCGCGGCGAGCGACGGGAGCGATGGGTTCGTCGTCGCGCACGCGGGCGATAGCGCGGCGCACGCGTGCTTTGCCGATGTGAATGGACGCGTTCGCGCGCGTAAGCTCACGAATGAACACGGACCGAACGATCGAAGCGAGCGAGCGCGACTGCTCGGGGTCGGAGTCGACGTTGTAGATTCGAGGGGGCACTGGCGCGTGGGTGGAGAATTTCTCGTCACGAGAGCCATAGGTGGCGCCGGGCACAAAAAGTTGGGAATCGTAGCCACGCCGGAGGTGACGCGAGGAAGATGGCGAGACGAGGATTTCGGAATCATCGTCACATCCGATGGTACGATGGAGCGGTTACGGGCGGACGAGGTGTGCGACTTTGTCTTTGGTGACGTGCGCGAGTGCAAGTCTGCGGAAGCCGCACCTGTCATCACCCTTGACGGCGCCCAGGGATCAAGCGAGGAGGTCGCGACCGACGTTTGGGATGAAGTCACCATCGATGGTTCGTTGCAAAAAATGCGAGAAGACATCACGAGAGCGTTAAAGTGTGCGCTCGAACGCGGATCATCCGATAACGTCGCTCTCGGTGCGATTTCGAGCGGAAGACTCGCGCGCCGTCGCGAGCAGCGCAGAGTTTTTCAACGAGCTCCTTCCGATTTAGTGGCCGAAGTGCCACAGATAGGTTCTAAAATTTCGGCGTACGAAGTGCGAGAGATGGTCGCGTGGTCGTCGGGTCCATACTTTCCCGCTGAGACGCCTTTTAGACACGAGGACGATTTCTTCGTCACGGACGCGGCGAGTCAACTGTTTGAGCAGAGCGCCATCGAAGGCGCGCTCGCCGCACTCGCGCTCGCGCCCGGGGTGAGCGAAGATAGCAAGAACGTGCTAGATGCCATTACGTCGTACGTCGACATAGTCGAGAATCACGATGAGAAAACTTTCACGCGCGAGAAGCCCTTCGCCAGAGGACATTTTGGAGAGGTTTGGCGCGCTCGGATGACGCGCGCGACAGACTCTCACCAGTGGGAGTGTAAACCGGATCGGAGTACGGTTTCCGACGCGTTTTTATCACCCGATGTGATTATGAAACGTATCTTGATAGATCAGGGTGTCGCCCTGCGGCTGAGCGCCGAACGAGAGATACACTTTGGAAAACTGTTGTGCGGAGCGTCGCCGCACCTGGCGCGATTTTTGCACAGCTTTGAAAGCGCGCCCACGAGCGGACGAGAGCGGTGGTTGGTGTTTCAAGACGAAGGCGAATCGCTCGAGCGTTTGATGTATGCGCCGCAACCAAACGACCGACAAGGCGGCTTTCAACTCGTCACTCAAAGCGATTGGTGGCGCGCGGCGCGCTCCGAGCGCGGCAACGGTAGAACTCTCAAGACAATCTTGAGGCATGTCTTTGCCGCCGTCAACGCGACCCATTCGGGATTCGGTGTCATTCACAGAGACATCAAGCCGGCGAACGTTTTCGTGAGAATACATGGTGATCTCATCGAAGCTCGACTTGGTGACTTTGGAAGCGCCGTGGACGCGCAAAGCCGAGCCAAACTGTACGGCGACGAGGGACCAACGTCGGCGCAGGAGACGTCCGAATATTCTCCTCCTGAGGTTTTATTCGGTAACGATTCGATTCAAAGGACGGAGAAATACGACATGTGGTCGCTCGGCGTGATGATGGCGGAGATTTTAACCTTCGGATCTCCTCGAGCGTTTTCTCAGATTTCTCGCAAGACGAGACTGACGCTCGAGCGCGAATTGCGAGGCGTCCATCCGCAGGCTCGTTTGGTGGCCTATCGCTTGCGCGCGATGCTCGAGCTGTGCATAGTTCCTCCAGACACGCAGGTCGCACCGCTTCTGTCGTGGGAGTGCACCGAAACCGCCCTCATGAACGCGTTCAAGGAGAGGGATCCCCTCGGCGTCGGTTTCGAATCCGTGTGGGCGTTGCGCCTGGTTCGTAAACTTCTCTCCTGGGATCCCGGTCAGCGTCCAAGCGCGGCGCGAGTGCTTGAGCACGCGTATTTCCGAGATTCGGACGACGCGACGACCGGGTGGACGTGCGGCGCGTTTGAGCACGCGTTCGAGTGGAAATCAGAGTGCGAAGCGTCGTGCGCCGAGACATGCGCCTGATTTGAGAGTCTAAGAGTAGTATTTCACAATGAATGCCGCGCTACGATGACGACGACGACGACGGCGCCGCCTTCAAATAGACGACCGTGATGTATTTTGATCGGTATCGATGCGTCGTTCCCAGCACCTGCACCCCGTTCGCCGACTTTGTGCCGTCGCAGTACGTGTGATTGAGCACCACGTGCTGCGGACGAGGAAGTAAATTCGGCGCGTCGGGCACCATGGGCATGTTGAGCAACGTCATGTGTAATTGCGGCGGTAGCGGCGGCGGATCCTTGGCGAAATCATCCGCCGTGTACAGAGCGCAATCGTAACTCGCCGGTGGCGAGGGTGGCGCCGTGAAGGCGTCTAAGCTATCCAAAATCTCCGGCACGTACTCCTGCACCTCGAGCACATTGTTGACGTTGCCCATCTCGTCGTACATGGCCGGTTGGTCCGGCGCGTGCTTCCACTGTCCATCCACTATAAACTTGTACTGATACACCCCAGGTCGCAGAGACATGATGATCGCAAACTCTCTGTTCCCGCTTCGATGCAGCGTCTGTCTCGACTGCCAGTTATCAAAGCTCCCCTCCACCTCGACGCTGTTCCCGCCCTGGGTCCAATTGATGGCCGTTGGCACGAGCGCGGGCTCCGTCGTCGCCCATGCCGGGTACTCCCCGCCCTGTCGCCCGTGCGACGGTATGGGTACCGTGGGCGTTTGTGGCCTGTTTGAAATCGTCCGAGAGTCGTCGTCGTCAGTCGTTCGCCCCTTTCCCGCGTCCCTGCGTCGCTCGCTGACTCCGCGTCCCTCGCCCCTCGCGAGCTCTCGACCTCCTCGCGCGCGCGCGCGTCGCGCGTCCCCCGTCTCGCCGTCCAACGCGGCGTTTCAAACGCACCCGTACGACAGCGCGTCCGCGCGTCCCCATCCTCCGCCCTCGCGCTCGTCCTCGCGCGCGCCCCCTCGTCCGCTGTCGCTTCCGTTCGACGCGCTCGGCTCGCGCCCGCCTCGTCCGTCCCTCGACCGCCTCGATCGCGTGTCCGGAGGCGAGGCGAAGCCGTTGGCGTTTCGCGCCTTGTTTTGAGCGTTTCCCATCGCGCGCGCCGAGAGCGACGCGACGCGCGCGCGGCGTTTTGTCGAATTGGCGCCCGATCGTCCTCAGCCGATCGTCGGCGTCGGCGGCAGAGACGCGCGCGGAAGGCGAGCGAGCGGACGCGCGCGAGGGAGAGAGAGAGCGCGAGAGGCGCGCGCACGGTGAGATGTTTCGCGCGGCGGCGAGAGCGGCGGCGAGGGCGGCGGTGCGCGCGCAGACATCGCGGACGCCGCCCTCGCGATTAGCGAACGCGGACGCGACGCTCGCGGGAGCGACGGCGAGGCGGGCGCTCTCCACGGGGCGCGAAGAGGCGAAGGAAGTGACGGGGAAACTTTCGGATGGATTGGGGACGGTGGCGCTCGTCGTCGGCGCGGCGGTGGGATGCGTGGTGGGTGGTTCGATGTACGCGAGCACGACGGAGGAACTGGCGGAGAGCGTGGAGAAGAAGACGCACGTGCCGAGCGCGCTCAGAGGGACCCCGGTGGAGGGGGCATACGGAGGATTCATCGAACAATTGCTCGCGCTGCGCCAGTGGATGGACGATCAGTCGCACAATTATCTAGATCCCATAAGCGACAAGTTGTTGCCCGATCACCCGCCGCAAGCCGAGTACATTCCACACACGCTGGTGTTAGACTTAGACGACACGCTCATCAATTCGAATTGGAAGCGCGAGCGTGGATGGAGAGTGTTCAAGCGCCCGGGAGTTGATGGATTTTTGAAGCACATGTCGCAGTTTTACGAGATGGTCATTTTCACGGACCAGTTGATGACGTACGGGGACCCCATCATAGAGCGCTTGGATCCGACGAGGTACGTCACCCACCGTCTGTATCGAGAATCGGCGCAGTACAAGAACGGAGAGTACATCAGAGACTTGAGCAAGCTGAACCGGGACATGGGCCAAATTTTGTACATTAGCAGCAAGCCGAGGAGCGCCGAACTTCACCCCGCCAACGTCATTCCCATCAAACCGTGGACGTACGATGACGGCTCCAAAGACACCGCCCTGTTGGATCTCATGCCTTTCCTCGAATCTATCGTCCGTCTGAACGTTCAAGACGTTCGAGTCGTCCTCGATTCCTACAAAAAAGAGATGGAAACGACGGGCAAGGATATTCCTCAAATTTTCCGCGAGCGTCAAGTTGCCTTTCAGCGCAAGCGCAGCGCCAAGCTCGCCAACTCTCCCAAAATCAACCGCGGCTACGACGTCGGTTCACAAAAGTCTTCCGCCAAGGCGACGGCGTCTTAGTAGATTTTCGATTTGTGATAGTTCACGCGCCGCGCCTCCGACGAGGTTCGCTTCGCTCCCGGTCCCATTCGAATTTTCACCGTTCCCGACTCCCCAATCCAGTCCCCCACTCACTTTCCGGACGGAACGTCCGCGCGCGTCGGCCCGCGCGCCCGACCAACCGACGGCGCGAACGGATAGCGCTCGCCTCGCCACACGCCGCCCGGTGCCTCGACCGCGGACGCCGCGAGCGCGTCGAACGAATTTCCATCCGTTCGAATCTCTCGTCCGGACCGCACGCGCGCGCTCGCCTCGACGTCGCGAGCGCGAGATCCCCCCGCGCGAGGTTGAGATCGCTATGGCGACCGTCCCGGGGCTGACGTTCGCGCGCGAGGTGGTCGACCTCGAGCGCGCGAGGTTGGCGTACGCGCGATGGTACAACGCGTCGAGAGAAAATGGGGGTAAAGGCGCGCTCAGCGCGGTGCTCGGTTTTCTCGTGCTCGCGCTGTGCGCCGCGCTCTTCGTGGTGCTCACACCGATCTTGGCGCCGATCGCCGCGGTGACGGCGTACGCCCTGGATGCGTTGAATGTGAATGAGATGGAGGAGCCAGTGGTGAAGAGGTACGGGGATAAACCCGGGTACTACGAGGAGTATCCGGCGGTGAAACCAAAGGCGAATCGTCCCAAGGTGCCCACGTACGCGGCGTACGAAGATCCGCTGAAAAAGTCCCCGGCGTTTGACGTCATCGAGGGTATCATGCAGAAACGCGTAATGGTCATCGACGGCGCCATGGGCACGGCTGTGCAAAAGTACAAGCTCAGCGAGGATGATTTCCGAGGTGCGCGTTACAAGGATCACACCCATGACTTGAAGGGCAACAACGATGTGTTGGTGTTGACGAAGCCGGAAGTCATCTCTGAGATCCACGAAGCGTACCTCGCCGCCGGCGCCGACATCATCGAGACGAACACGTTCTCCTCGACGATGATTGCGCAAGCGGACTACGAGTTGGACAAGAAGGAAGAAGTTCGCGACATGAACTTGGCCGCGGCTCGCCTCGCGAAGGCGGCGTGCGAGAAGTTCACCCAGCAAGATCCGAGCAAGCCGCGTTTTGCCGCCGGTGCCATTGGCCCGACGAACAGAACGCTGTCCGTGTCTCCGTCTGTTGAGAACCCGGCCTTCCGCGCGTGCACGTTCGATGAGATTGTTGATGCGTACTATGAGCAGATCGAAGCGCTCGTTGAGGGCGGTGTTGACCTCCTCTTGGTGGAGACGATCTTTGATACGCTCAACGCCAAGGCTGCTATTTTTGCCATTGAGAAATTCTTTGATGCCCACGGTACGCGTCTTCCGTTGTTCATCTCCGGTACGATTGTTGATAACTCTGGTCGTACGTTGTCTGGACAAACGAACGAAGCGTTCTGGAACTCTGTGAGCCACGCGAAGCCTATGGCTATCGGTTTGAACTGCGCCCTCGGCGCGAAGGATATGGTGCCGTACATTGAGAACTTGAGCAAGTGTGCTGACTGCTGGGTTTTCGCGTACCCCAACGCCGGTTTGCCGAACGCCATGGGTGGTTACGATCAAAAGGGTGCCGAAATGGCGGAAGACTGCCGCGTCTTCCTCGAGAAGGGACTTTTGAACGCCATCGGTGGGTGCTGCGGTACGACGGATGACCACATTGGCGCGCTCGCCAACATGGTTGCTCCGTACACGCCCCGCAAGAAGCACGACGTGCCGAACATCATGCGTATCTCTGGTCTTGAACCGTTCAACTACCAGCCGGACGAGAAGAACTACCGCAAGACGTTCATCAACCTCGGTGAGCGTTGCAATGTCGCCGGCTCAACCATTTTCAAGAAGGCGATCGTTGACGGTAACTTCGAGAAGGCTCTCGCCATTGCTCTCAAGCAAGTCGAGAACGGTGCGCATGTGATTGACATCAACATGGATGATGGTCTCATTGACGGCGAATCCGCTATGACTCGCTTCGTGAACTTACTCGTGTCTGAGCCGGATGCTTCCAAGGTGCCGTTCATGATTGACTCTTCCAAGTTCCACGTCGTCGAGGCTGGCTTGAAGTGCAGCCAAGGCAAGTGCATCATGAACTCCATTTCCCTCAAGGGTGGTGAAGAGGAATTCTTGCGTCACGCGGCTATCGTGAAGCGTCACGGCGCCGCTGTCGTCGTGATGGCGTTCGATGAGCAAGGTCAAGCGGCCACCGAGGCTGAAAAGGTGCGCATCTGCTGCCGCGCTTACAAGCTCTTGGTGGAGAAGGTTGGTTTCAACCCGCAAGACATCATCTTTGATCCGAATATTTTGACGATCGGTACTGGTATGGAAGAGCACAACAACTACGCCGTTGACTTCATCAACGCTACGCGCGAAATCAAGCGACTCTGCCCGGGTTGCAAGATTAGCGGTGGCGTCTCCAACTTGGCGTTCTCCTTCCGGGGTAACGAGCCCGTGCGCCGCGCCTTCCATAGCGCCTTCTTGTACCACGCGTGCAAGGCTGGTATGGACATGGGTATCGTGAACGCCGCGCAAGTTGAAGAGGATGTGTACGAGAAGATTGACAAGGAGTTGTTGGAGTACGTCGAAGACGTTCTCATGAACCGACGCCCCGATGCCACGGAGCGCATGCTCGAGTTCGCCGCTACCCTCGACCCGAAGTCCAAGCCGTGCAAGCTCCGCAAGCTCGGTGAGGAACCAAAGTTTGAGGCGACGCCGAAACAAAACTACTCTTCTGAAAACAAGATCGCGCCCAAGAAGGCTTCCGAGCTTCCCCCGGTGCCCACGTACGCGGCGTACGAAGATCCGCTGAAAAAGTCCCCGGCGTTTGACGTCATCGAGGGTATCATGCAGAAACGCGTAATGGTCATCGACGGCGCCATGGGCACGGCTGTGCAAAAGTACAAGCTCAGCGAGGATGATTTCCGAGGTGCGCGTTACAAGGATCACACCCATGACTTGAAGGGCAACAACGATGTGTTGGTGTTGACGAAGCCGGAAGTCATCTCTGAGATCCACGAAGCGTACCTCGCCGCCGGCGCCGACATCATCGAGACGAACACGTTCTCCTCGACGATGATTGCGCAAGCGGACTACGAGTTGGACAAGAAGGAAGAAGTTCGCGACATGAACTTGGCCGCGGCTCGCCTCGCGAAGGCGGCGTGCGAGAAGTTCACCCAGCAAGATCCGAGCAAGCCGCGTTTTGCCGCCGGTGCCATTGGCCCGACGAACAGAACGCTGTCCGTGTCTCCGTCTGTTGAGAACCCGGCCTTCCGCGCGTGCACGTTCGATGAGATTGTTGATGCGTACTATGAGCAGATCGAAGCGCTCGTTGAGGGCGGTGTTGACCTCCTCTTGGTGGAGACGATCTTTGATACGCTCAACGCCAAGGCTGCTATTTTTGCCATTGAGAAATTCTTTGATGCCCACGGTACGCGTCTTCCGTTGTTCATCTCCGGTACGATTGTTGATAACTCTGGTCGTACGTTGTCTGGACAAACGAACGAAGCGTTCTGGAACTCTGTGAGCCACGCGAAGCCTATGGCTATCGGTTTGAACTGCGCCCTCGGCGCGAAGGATATGGTGCCGTACATTGAGAACTTGAGCAAGTGTGCTGACTGCTGGGTTTTCGCGTACCCCAACGCCGGTTTGCCGAACGCCATGGGTGGTTACGATCAAAAGGGTGCCGAAATGGCGGAAGACTGCCGCGTCTTCCTCGAGAAGGGACTTTTGAACGCCATCGGTGGGTGCTGCGGTACGACGGATGACCACATTGGCGCGCTCGCCAACATGGTTGCTCCGTACACGCCCCGCAAGAAGCACGACGTGCCGAACATCATGCGTATCTCTGGTCTTGAACCGTTCAACTACCAGCCGGACGAGAAGAACTACCGCAAGACGTTCATCAACCTCGGTGAGCGTTGCAATGTCGCCGGCTCAACCATTTTCAAGAAGGCGATCGTTGACGGTAACTTCGAGAAGGCTCTCGCCATTGCTCTCAAGCAAGTCGAGAACGGTGCGCATGTGATTGACATCAACATGGATGATGGTCTCATTGACGGCGAATCCGCTATGACTCGCTTCGTGAACTTACTCGTGTCTGAGCCGGATGCTTCCAAGGTGCCGTTCATGATTGACTCTTCCAAGTTCCACGTCGTCGAGGCTGGCTTGAAGTGCAGCCAAGGCAAGTGCATCATGAACTCCATTTCCCTCAAGGGTGGTGAAGAGGAATTCTTGCGTCACGCGGCTATCGTGAAGCGTCACGGCGCCGCTGTCGTCGTGATGGCGTTCGATGAGCAAGGTCAAGCGGCCACCGAGGCTGAAAAGGTGCGCATCTGCTGCCGCGCTTACAAGCTCTTGGTGGAGAAGGTTGGTTTCAACCCGCAAGACATCATCTTTGATCCGAATATTTTGACGATCGGTACTGGTATGGAAGAGCACAACAACTACGCCGTTGACTTCATCAACGCTACGCGCGAAATCAAGCGACTCTGCCCGGGTTGCAAGATTAGCGGTGGCGTCTCCAACTTGGCGTTCTCCTTCCGGGGTAACGAGCCCGTGCGCCGCGCCTTCCATAGCGCCTTCTTGTACCACGCGTGCAAGGCTGGTATGGACATGGGTATCGTGAACGCCGCGCAAGTTGAAGAGGATGTGTACGAGAAGATTGACAAGGAGTTGTTGGAGTACGTCGAAGACGTTCTCTTGAACCGCTGCACGAACGCAACCGAACGCATGCTCGAGTTCGCCGCTACCCTCGACCCGAAGTCCACGCCGTGCAATCTTCGTAAGAAGGGTGCCAGTGGCGGCGGGGCCGTTAAGGCGGCCGGTTCTGGCAAGGAATGGCGCAACCAACCCTGCGAGAAGCGTCTCGAATATGCCCTCATCAAGGGTATCGACGAGTTCTGCATCGCTGATACGGAAGAATGCCGTACCAGCGGCAAGTACGCTTCGTGCTTGGAAGTGATTGAAGGTCCTCTCATGGACGGTATGAACGTTGTCGGTGATCTCTTCGGTGCCGGTAAGATGTTCTTGCCGCAAGTGATCAAATCTGCCCGTGTGATGAAGAAGGCGGTTGGTCACCTCATCCCGTTCATGGATGCTGAAAAGGCTGCCACTGGGAGCACGGAAGCGTCCACCGCCGGTACCTTCTTGATTGCCACCGTGAAGGGTGACGTGCACGATATCGGTAAGAACATTGTCGCCGTCGTGTTGGGTTGCAACAACTTCAAGGTTGTTGACATCGGCGTCATGTGCCCGTGTGAAAACATCTTAAACGCGGTCAAGGAGAGCAAGGCGGACATCTTGGGTCTTTCCGGTTTGATCACCCCGTCCTTGGACGAAATGGTGACTGTTGCGAAAGAAATGGAAAAGGCTGGCATGAAGATTCCGCTTCTCATCGGTGGTGCGACCACTTCCAAGATGCACACGGCTGTGAAGCTCGCTCCGAACTACTCCGGCGGCGTTATTCACGTCCTTGACGCGTCTCGCGCCGTTCCCGTCGCGCAAACCTTGTTGGACGCGAAGAAGAACAGCGATTTCATGGACGACATCAATGAAACCTACGCCGAGATGCGCGAAGAGTTCTACGCTGGCTTGGAAGACCGCAAGTACCTCTCTTTGGATAAGGCAAGAGCCACGGCAACCCCCGTGGACTTCTCTGTCGCCCCGAACATTCCGGTGACGCCGAAGTTCTGCGGTGCGAAGGCGATCGAGGTTTCGATCGATGACGTTCTCCCTTACATCGACTGGAATCCGTTCTTCCAAGTGTGGCAGCTGCGCGGTCGTTACCCGAACCGTGGCTACCCGAAGATTTTCAACGACGCTTCTGTCGGCGCCGAAGCGAAGAAGCTCTTCGATGAAGCGAACGCGATGATTGACAAGATCAAGCAAAACAACAGACTCAAGTTGAAGGGTATGTTTGGTTTTTACCCGGCGAACTCTGTCGGTGACGACATTGTGGTGTACACGGATGAGTCGAGAACCACGTCCCAACACACCTTTTACACCCTTCGTCAGCAAGCTGAGAAGGATACGGATGACCCTTACATGGCGCTCAGTGACTTCATCGCGCCGAAGGAAAGCGGGGTGAAGGATTACCTCGGTATGTTCGTGTGCTCCGCGGGCTTCGGTCTCGATGAGCTCACCGCCGAGTACAAGGCTGCGAATGACGACTACTCGTACATCATGGCTGAAGCCTTGGCCGATCGTCTTGCCGAAGCGTTTGCTGAGTTGCTTCACGAGCAAGTTCGTAAGGATCACTGGGGTTACGCCAAGGATGAATCCTTCACGTGCGACGATTTGCTCAAGGTCAAGTACCAAGGTATTCGTCCGGCTCCGGGCTACCCGTCTCAACCGGACCACACAGAGAAGGCCACCATGTGGGACTTGATGAACGTCAAGGAAGAAATCGGCGTTGAGCTCACCGAGACTTTCGCCATGCTTCCGTCCGCGTCCGTCTCCGGCCTCTACTTTGCGGGTGCCTGCTCTGAATACTTTAACGTTGGCAAGGTGACCTCTGACCAAATCACAGAGTACGCCCAACGCAAAAAGATGGAACTCAAGGAGGTCGAGCGTTGGCTCGGCCCGAACCTCTCATATGACCCTTAGGCAACATTGTAGCCCGCTTTGCGTTGTATTCCACATCCAAGTCATTTTTTATGAAATCACTTTTATCATTACAAAATCCTTCGCTGGCTCATGTAAGTCTACGCGACGTACTGAGAAAATCACTCAGACGAACGGGCGTGAGGATGTTCAAACTCCCGTCCGAGGCCGTGCTCTTGCGAATTTGAACGTCTTCGAGCTCACCCGTCGCTCTGTATCTGTGTTCGTAGTGGCACGAAGTACCGAACGGGCACGTTCCGTCGCCCCCATCAAAGTGTTTACACGGGATTTTTGACATCCTACCCACGTAGGCGTCAATCGTCGCCGCCTTCTCTTCCTCATTCCTCGGCCAGATCGTGGTTGGTGTGATGAAGTGCGAATTCACACGACAGATTGGACACATTCGCGCCTGTTCGTTCGAGGATGCGGAAGCCTCCGTCCCTCGCTGAACTCCACCTTGACGCCAGCCTCGTATGCAGTTCAAACAAAAGCAGTGATCACACGCGTTGAGAAGTCCGAATCGACGATCTGCAAGACGAGGCTTACTCAAAACCACTTCAAGACACACCGTGCACTCAAGACTGGCCGAGGCTGCATATCGCTCGTCCTCGTCGTTCTCGGCGGGAGCTGCCTCTCCCGAGGCTTCATCGCCCACCACATCCGCCTCGCACGGGGAACCACCCGCCTCTTCTTCTCGAACCTACGCAGCGACGAAAACAATACATTTGTCAGTTCATTTCATCAGCATATCGTTGAATTCATTACAAGCGGTGCGAAATAAATAATGTACACGACTCCCAGAATGAGAAATCGAAACAAGAAAAGAATTCATTCGGTCAAGAGCGTAGCGCTCGCGCTGTAAAATCATCTCACCATGTCTTCCTGCGTCGCCAGGTACGCGCTCGCATCACCTTCCAGAGACACCCAGTTGCCCTTTTCGTCGAAATACCCCCAAGAGTCATCCCCGGTCGGCCCTTCGCTCGTCATGCCCAAAAACTCGTCCTCGTCGGGCAGTTGCGCGGCGAGAAATTCATTCGCCCCCTCGTCGCACTCGTCCGCGAACGCCACCCAGTTCCCGAACTCATCCACGTACCCCCACTCTTCCTCCACGACGTCCTCTTGCCCGCCTCCGACGTGCGTCGGCGGTCCGTTCGTCCACGCGCCTCCCCCGTTGGGCCGAAACGCCGTCGCCCCGGCGCTCATCCCGCCACCGACGCCGACGCTCCCTCGATCTCCCGACCGCGCGTCTCCGTGCGAGTACCGACATCGATCGCCGTACGTGCACCCGCTCGCGCTGGCGTAGAACTTACACATCTCTCTCGTCGTCGCCGACGACGACGTCGCGGGCACCGATGACGTCGTCATCGTCCCCGGGTGCGCGAAGCGACACGCGGCGCCGTTTCGACACGCCCCGGAGAGAAAGAACCGACACACTTCATCGCTCGACATGTTCGTCGCGCGCGCTCGCGTTCCACGCGACGACGCGCGACCGTCTGCGGACGCGCGGGGGGACGTTCGGTCGGTCGGTTGGGCGGTCGGTCGGTCGCCGGATTTTCACCCGCCGGGAGATTAGACGTACGTTCCATCTATCTCGGTTTACAGTAGATTACATCGGATACACGGAGTTGTAGTGAACCTCGGCCCAGAAACTGATCCAACACACCCTGGAGCTGCGCTGAACCTTTGGCTGGATCTCGACGAGAAAGTTGTCCTTGTACGAGGAGATGACGCACATGCGAACGCCGTAGGCGTCGGCGGCGGCTTGGAGGGTGACGTGATCACCCCAGGCGGCGTCCTCACGCATGGCTCGGACGTAATCGTCGAAGTTTTCGGGGACGTACGGGGCGTAGTCCTCGGAAGAGCGGCGAAGTTGGTTGATGACGACGTTTCGACACTCGGCGTGACGCTCTTGATCTCGAAATAGTTGGTCGGCGACGGCTCTGAACTGACAGTTGCCGTCCCCTCGAACGACTTTTTCTCGCAGATTGTAGAGTTTGAGCCTCGTGTCCAGACGCGTGTGATCAGTCGCGGCCTCGTCCGTGGTCGGAACCTGAACTATGACTTTCGGTTGAAAGTCGACGCTCGCCGCGTTGTACAGAATGCTCTGAGAGAAATTCGACTCGTCGCCTCCCAGCGCGGGCGGCGCGGGAGGCGGCGGCGGTAAGAGCGAGTGCGCGTGTCTCGCCTCGCCCGACGGCGACTTCACGGATGGAACACTACTTCCTCTGTTCGCGCTCTTGTCGCGATCGACGAGGGCCGTCGTCGCACGTCCCGTCGGATGCGCCGCCGCGTTTCGAGCACCAGCGCTAGTCTGACTCGCCGTCGGCAACTTTGTCTCAAACATCGAGTGTTTCGACACCACCTCTCCGTTCACCGTCGACGCCGTCGACGATGACGTCTTCTTTTGCTTCTCCGCTAACGCTACCCTTTCTATCCCTCTCTCGACGCCTCCCAAACCCCCATCCGGTCCGGTCTCAGCTCTGTCAGCACGCGCCACCGGCGGTGGTCTCCCCGCCGGCGCCGATCGACGCCACACCTCTGCCTCTGCGTCGATCACCGGCTGGAGCACTTCCAACTCCAACAACGCCTCTTCCACGCGTTTTTTCTCTCGTCTCACTCGCTCTGCGTACCTCTGATCGTTCCAATCCGCGTGTTCTGCCATGGTGTCCAACACCACCGAGACGTACGCGTACAACAGTCGATACAACTGGGGAATGTTTCCCTCGCTTCTGTACACCTTGACCTGCGATTCGCCGACGAGAACGAGAATAATCAATACGCATCCTTCCAAACGTCGCGTCGACGTCTCGCGCGCGCGAGATGCGACGATACGCGGCCCGGTGGTCAACGCGCCCAGTCGCCGTCGAATAATCTTAGACTCGTGCGATTCACCGCACGCTCGCCCGCGCGCGCGTGAACCGACGCAACCGCGCGCGCAGAACGATCGTCAAGGCGATGATGGACTCGCGATCGTCCCCGCGCGCGTCGCTCTCCGCGCGTACCTGTACGTAAACGTGCTCGGCCGTTCGGAAGTAAATGTCGAGCGTCGCTCGTTGGTCAACCTTTTGTCGACGCACGAGGGCGCGAATCTCCGCCGTGGACCTCACGGGGGCGGTCGAGGTCGACGTCGACCTCTGCGCGGCCGCTGACATGACGAAGGACTCGACGCGCGCGAACAAGTGTGGTGGGTGCGCGTCGGTTGTTGAGACTACAACGCGAAGACTACAAAGGAGGGGCTCTGAGCACGAAAATAGCGTCGTCGAGGACGTACGCGCCGAATTTGTGATCACCCTCCGATATATACGGCACGCGAGACAGACGAACGAGCTCAAATCCCGCGGGTGCGATCAAATTCTCCCACAACGCCTCGACGCCGGCTTCCCACGATCCCGAGCTCGGGGCCTCCACGACCTCACTGGGTTTCGTTCGCGTCCCGTCCGCCCCCTCGACGAACGGTCTGAACGGGACGACTATGGCTAATATCAATATCCCGGTCTCCGGTTTCAACGCTCGTCTCAGTTGGGACATGAGCGTGATCGGGGTGTCTATTCTGTCGCACAAGTTTAACGCCGCGACGACGTCGAAACCGTCCTCATCTAAATCCTCCCCGAGCTTTCGCACGTCGTCCACGACGGTCTCGATGGAATCGCTCTCTAAGACGACGTTAAATCCACGCTCGCGCAATCTCGCCGCCATCCCGCTCGAGCTCTCCGTGGCGCACGTCTTCTCAAAACCTCTCGCCAGCGTCTCCGTCACCTCGCCGCAACCGGCGCCGACGTCCAGAAACCAGCTCCTTCCCAAACTCTCCCCACAGCTCGCCAACACCGCCTCAGCCTGTGCGCTCGAGAGCACGTGCATGGCCCCTCGCCCTAAACGCGCGTTCGCCTCCGTGAGCGACATCGTCTTTCGGAGCTCGGTGCACGCCGCCGCGAGCCGACGATTCTCCAACTCCCCTCGACGACGACTCCGAAGTAAAAACTCGTTCGTCTCGTCGTCACGAGACAGCGGCACGAACTTTTCTCTCAACACCGCGTTTCGCTCGGCGAACCGCGAGGCGATGGCGCCGTAATCCAACGCATCGGGCGTGAAGACGGCGTCGCAGTGCGCGCACAGAATGGGCAAGCGCGCGAGCGCGTCCGCGCTCGGACGTCCCAGGAGCCTGCGCGCGCGAGAGTCCTCTCTCGGTTCCGTCGAGGACGCCATCGCGACGCGCGCCGAGGCGCCGACGGCGAGAACCATGTCGTCCACTCCCACCGCGCTCTGCGGCGCGACGCCAGTCCGCGGACGAACGAACCGACCGACGATGACACCTCGCGCGTCGACGAGCGGCGGACGACGCGGGCGCGCGATCGGCGTCGCCCTCGTCGCGATCGGGGCGATCGGCGCGTGCGAGGGCGCGCTCGTGCGCGTTGAGACGCCGGGAGATCTCGGATTTGTTTCCCACCGAGCGGGACGCGGATTTGAGACGACGTACGCGCCCGTGGCGCCGGAAGAGGTGATCTCCACCGCGCTGAACGCGGCTCGACCACTTGGTGCGTCGCTGCGCGTGGCGCCGGGTGGAAGAGAAGGCGCGAGCGACGGCGCGGCCATGGAGAGAGACGGGGACGACTTTGAGCTCGTCTTTGTGTATCAGAGTCAACGCGCCGACGTGCGAGGTGATGTCTTACGTCGCGTGCGCGGACGCGAGAGCGGTGAAAAGAGCGCACGTGATGCGGTGGGTGACGAGCGAGTGGGCACGTTCGCGCCGAACGCGCGCGAGGGAGGGGGGGACGCGGTCCAAGGCGCGATCGCCGACGCCGGGAGTCGCCGAACGTTTCTCTCCACAGGGTGTGGCTCGTCCTCGTCGGAGGACGAGCGAGAGGTGACGGTGGCGATCGATCCATTAAGGTCGTACTTTGACGCTCGGCGGGAGGCGCCGGAGGGGAAGATGCGCGCCGTCGTGATCACGTGCGAGGAAGCGTCGGCGAGCGCCAGAGCCGCCGGGGAGACGTTTGCGGACGGTTTGGACGCGATCGAGCGCGAGAACGTGCGCGCCGTCGGTGTTTTTTACGGCAAGGACCCAGAAGCAGATGGATCTTCGTGCGGTGATGAGAAGAATAGCCAGACGGGTCGCGCGTTGCTGGCTTTGGAAGCGTCAGAGGCGCCGGAGTGCGGCCTCTTGTGCGAGACCCAAGCCACCCTCGTGATGGGCATCATCATGATTTGGGGAGCGCTTTTGGCGTTGTTGTACGGATGGGGATTACTCACGGACTTAGACACGCCCAAGTATTGGGCCAAACCCGACGAAAAGCAGGATTAAACTCGATGATTCTTTTAGAAATGTAAACAAACACGAGCACGTTGAAGTTGACGACGAGAGAACCAAGAATAGAACGCGTCTCGACTCGCTCCACTTCTCACCACGATGTCGAGAGAATACGATACTCTCCACGAAATCGAAGTCGATGAAAAGAGCACCGGTCCGACGAGAGTTCTGAGAACGTACGGTGGCTTGGACTCGAGCACAAAGAATTACTTTTACCACGTGAGTATTCCTCATTCAAAACCATCCTCGTTGACTGTGAATAACGTTGGCACTCAATCTCTCTCTTAGGTTCTCTTCGCCGCGTCAACCCTGCTCTTGATCGTCAGTTTACCCCTCGCTTTTGTCTACGTTCCGGCTCTGCGTCCGATCACAGATTATAAGATTGATAAAGGGGATAAATGTTGGGTGACAAGCACGACGAGGTGCGAGAACAACCTCGAGGCTCGTATTTATTTCTGGAACGTCACCAACCCGTCTGAAGTCCTCACGGGGACCCACGGTCCCGCGCTCAGGGAGATTGGACCATACGTTCTTAAGAATACGATCAATAAACGTCAAAACATTACGTTTTCGAACGACGACACAGAGGTTTCTTTCGTCTCCACCCTCTACGCGGACGCAGACGCCGAGAGCTCGTGCGACGGGTGCGCCCTCACCGATGAGGTACGTCTTCGAAAATCGACCGTCGATTCGATGCAACTGACCGTTGGTCCTCGTAGATTGTTTCTTTTAACCTGGCGTACATCGGCATGGTTCGAACAGCTGGTAGCGAGACGAACATTCTCGCCACGGCGCTTCCACGAACCATTGCAGCTCTCGTCGACGGGATCACGCAACTCTTCGGAGGCCTCGCGAGTGATCCGACGATCGGCGCTGCGTTTCCAAACCTCGTCGTCGCCGCACAGGGAGGCGAGGACTCGTTGCGCGCGCTCGCTGTGGAGCAAATATTCACCGCGAGTCCTCTCGGTGGGATTTCGGTGACGCAGCTCGGCAACTTTGGAGTTCCCGCAGAGTTCCTCACCGCATTTCAACACGTCCCTGAATACGCGATCTGGGCCGCTGTGGAGGCGTCTCAGCCGGTGGCGACGGTGTCCATTGGTGCGCCGCTGTCAAACAGCATATACGCCGTGATGACGAGCGATCCCACGGGCATAACGGCGGCGGGAATGTTAATGACGGATCCGGCGACGTTGGCGTCGACATTTACGATTCCGGTCTTCCAAGCCCAGCTCTGGAAAGGCTATCTCAGTCACCTCATGACAACGTACGGAGTAGATGCGTTCGCGCAAATGTTGGGTCCCAGCCTCGGCCCGCAATCAAGTGGAATCTTAATCAAGAGAACCGTCGAAGATTGGATCTTTGGATATTACGATCCCGCGGTGTCCCCTCTCTTTCCAGCGGACGACCCTCAGAGATACATTCGATCAGTCACGAAGATTCGTAAAGCGAGCACGATCGACGAGGATCACGTGCCATGGAACGTGACGGATACCTCGACGTGGGCTCACGCGTATGGATCGACTCCGTATCGCATGGCCACCGGGATAGGTTCGCCGGAGAACGCGACGAACATCGTGCGTCGTTCCGACGGCGTCGGTCCCATCGTCTATCCCCACACATCCCACATCGAGCGCGTTCGAGGGAAAGACATCGCTTCTGGTCAGTACCATGAAATCAAAAGAAGCGGTGAGCTCGTCGACGTCTCGGCGTGGGCAGATTTTGGCATGGGTTTGGATCTCAAGCGTTCCTTGACCCTCCGACATCGTCAAGGTCGAACGGTGGAGAAGAATACCAAAGTTTCCGTAGAAACATACGGGATCGCCCACGAGGAGTTCGTTGCTTGTCCCATCAATCAGACGGCGTGCGGTCGAAACACAAAGTATCACGGCACGTTCAACGTGAGTGGATTTGATCTTGTCCCGAGCGTCTACACGCTTCCTCACGGGTATCGTGCTGACCCTCGCGTCTTTGGCGGATACGTGGACCATACCTCGCCGACGTCTGCGTTCAGTCCGAACGCGACCAAACACGACGCACTGTTCATGATTTATCGACCAAGCGGGAACACGTTCGGAATGCGAGTGCCGATTCAACAAAATTTCAAGATTGAACCCACCGACGTCTTCTTCACGACGCTTTGGTCAGGTGCATCCCCCGGCGACGACGTTTATGTCCCGATATCGTGGACAAGTCTCGAGTACGACATGGACGACGCGTTTTACGAGTCCATCAAGGACACCGTGACCCACATCGAGCTTCTCGTCGCGACTTGGACGTACATTTGTCCAGCCATTTGCGCCATGGGTATTCTTATCAGCGCCGTCACACTCTACGTCAGACGCGCCCTCAGACGTCGTCTCGTGGACAACGAGCGATACGAGCGCGAAAGTACGCGAGATCAATCACGCGCGATCGGCTCGTTTAAAGAAAAAGGTTTGGTCCAAGCGCTCAAGAAGAAGGATACCGAATTGTTCGACATCGAGAATGCGCCCGCCAGCGCCGTCTATGGACAACCGTGAATACATTTGCCTCGCCGTTCGTCGTCTTCGATCTCCTTCTCGACGACATGCCCACGGTGTTTGTCATAGCCAAATCTCGAGACCACGCGGCGCCTTTCCTCGTCCTCTCGTCGCTCGATCCCGTCTCGTCGAGTTGCGTCGTCTTTCGCCTCGTAACTGTCGCGGCGCCCTCGACTTGCGTCCCCATCCCGTTGTCACTCTTCGCCTCGGCGCACGGTGTTCGACACCCGCACGCGAACGAAATACGCGTTTCCCGTGTACAGAACGCTCGAACGCGCGAGAGAGCGCCGTCGACGCGAGAGAGAGACCACTAATCGACGTAGGATTCTGTACCTCGAATTATGCCGCCGGTCACGACGGCGATCGCGGACGGCGTGGCGGTGATCACGCTCGCCAACCCGCCGGTGAACGCGCTGGCAGTCCCCGTCCTCGAGGGACTCGAGCGCGCGCTCAAAGACGCTCAGGCGAACGCGGGAGTACGCGCGATCGTCATTCACGGCGCCGGCGGTAAATTCAGCGGCGGTTTCGACATCTCGCAGTTGAAAAAGTCAACGCAAGGACAACCCTCGAGCGATGTGGGAGATTTCAACGCGATTCTGTGTCGATACGCGGAGGGTGGGAGCAAGCCGTGCGTGGCGGCGATCGAAAACTTGGCGCTGGGCGGAGGATTGGAGGTGGCCATGGCATGCAACGCGAGGGTGGCGACGCCGAGGGCGCAGCTGGGACTTCCGGAACTGCAGTTGGGCGTCATTCCGGGATTCGGAGGCACACAGCGGCTTCCGAGGTTGGTGGGATTGGAGAAATCGTTGGAAATGATGCTGAAGAGTAAGTCGATCAAGGCGGAGGAGGCTCTGAAGCTAGGTTTGATCGATAAGATTGCGGACCCGTCGAGAGTCGTGGCGGAGGCTTCGACCCTGGCCAAGGCGATCGCGAGCGGATCCGTGAAGCGCGAGATGTCGATGTATCGTAAAGATAAGTTACCGGGCGATCCGAAGATCACGGAGGCGATTCTGAAAGAGGCCTTGAAGAAGGCAAAGAGGGTGCAGTCGGTGATGCCCCACGTCGCGCTTTGCGTTGACGCCGTCTCGGTGGGATTGTCTCAAGGTCCACAGGAAGGCTTGAAACGCGAAGCGGAGAATTTCAAGAAGGCGGTGTCTTCTCCGGCCGCTAAGGGTTTGGTACATTTCTTTTTCGCGCAGCGCGCTACGAATGTAGTCCCAGGAATCACCGACGTCGGTCTCAAACCTCGCCAGATGAAATCCGTCGGTGTAGTCGGAGGAGGTCTCATGGGAAGTGGCATCGCCACGGCGTGCTTACTCGCTGGAATCAGAGTGGTTCTTAAAGAGATCAAGAAGGAGTTCTTGGATGCCGGCGTCGGGCGCATCCAGGCCAACCTGGGGAGTATGGTTCGAAAGGGACGAATGACGGAAGACAAGGCTCGTCAACTCATGTCTCTCGTCACCCCGACTCTCAATGATGAAGACTTCCGCCAGTGTGACATGATAATCGAAGCTGTTATCGAAAATCTTGGACTCAAACAAAAGATTTTTTGCGAATTGGAGAGAATCTGCAAGCCCGACTGCATTCTTAGCACGAATACGAGCACCATTGACATTACGAAAATTGGAGCAAAGATGAAGAATCCCGAGCGCATCGTCGGTGCTCACTTCTTCTCTCCCGCGCACGTCATGCAGCTTTTCGAGATTATTCGCACAGACGCCACACCACCCCAAATTTTGGTGGATACGCTGGGATTGAGTAAGCAAATTAAGAAAACTCCAGTCGTCGTCGGCAACTGCACCGGTTTTGCAGTGAATCGGGTCTTCTTCCCGTACACAATGAGTGCGACAGCCTTGGTTGACATCGGTTGCGATCCGTACGCGATCGATCGTGCCATCATGATGTTCGGAATGCCCATGGGTCCGTTCCGTCTTGGTGATTTGGTCGGACACGATGTGGGTGTTCACGTCGGACAGAATTTCATCGACGATTTCCCTGACCGCGTCTACAGATCTCCGCTCATTCCGTCTCTTCTTGCGAGTAAAAGACTCGGGGAAAAAACTGGGGCAGGCTTTTACAAATACGACAAAAAGCGCAAGGCAACGCCTGATCCTGAAGGTGTCCAAGCACTCGTCGCGGCATCTCGCGCGGCTTCAAACCTTCCGCTCGACGGCTCCAGCGTTCCCACGGGTCTCTCTCCGCAAGACATCGCCGAGATGATCTTCTTCCCCGTGGTGAATGAAGCCTGTCGAGTTTTGGATGAAGGCATCGTGGTCAAGGCTGGGGACATCGACACGGCGTCCATCCTGGGTATGGGTTTCCCGGCGTTCCGTGGCGGAATCGTGCACTGGGGCGATTCTATCGGTCCGGCGGTCATCGCCAACAAGCTCAGAGCCTGGGCGACCCGGTACGGGGGGTTGTATCAACCGTGCCCGTATCTGGAAAATTGCGCGATTCAAGGGAGAAGTCTCGCGCAAGGTCCACTCGACACGAAAATTAAGTCCAAGTTGTAATTTTACAAAGTCGTCTATGCACTATATCGTAATCGCGTGCCCAAGAACCACCGCGACGATGGAGGCAAGAGTGATCTGAATTCCGTTGACGACATCGTTTGTCAGCCAATCGAACCCTTTTTTCCCTTGCACCACGGCTCCCAGCATGCTCTCGAACGAAGTCGCGACGAATGCGGCGAGAACGCACACTCCGACCTCCATGAAACCGGCGAGCTGACCGATGGAAGCCGCTAACAACGCAAACAATGTGGAGATGACTATTCCAGCGACCGTCCCTTCCGCGCTTACCGCCCCTTCTGTACCGCGCGGGACGAGTTTGAACGGTGGAGTGCTCATGAACGTCGTTTTCCCGTACGCCTTCCCGATTTCACTCGCCGTCGTGTCGCTGAGCTTGCTGCAAAAACTCGCCACAAATCCGAGACGCCAGAGGTGATCGGGGACGGGCGTGCACCCAGTGATGACCGCCAACGCGCACAGTATCCCAGCCGTACCGCTTCCCCACACACTCTCAGGACCTCGTAATCCACCCCGAGCTTCGGCGATGCCCTCCTCCTGTTTCTGTTTCATCTTAACCTTGGTCACCGCGCTACCGACGATGAAGTACACGCACACCAGAGCATACCCGCCCACTCCGAACGCGCTCATGACAACCTGCGGACGGGGGATTCGGTTCGTCAGTCGAGTCGAGTCATTCACGTCAAAAGTCGTGATTCATCAATGAACGCGCGATTGGTGGGATCGGATTGAAAACTTATGTGTCGTTACTCGCTCACGGAGCGGCCCTCGCTGCGATGACGTCGGTCGACGCGCGTTGCGCGCGCTCGGAAGTATCTGTCGTTTGTCGTCATATCCCAGCCTCATACGCGACGATTCGGGGCGCAAAATAAATTATCGAAGCAGCTCACACGCGACTCGAGCGCTCTCACGCACCGTTCCGAGGAACCAAGAGTGAACGATGCCGGCGAGCGTCAAGCCGAGTCGCAGGACGCCGAAACCACTCGTGAACACGGCGGTGTTCGCCAAAACTGCGGGCTTCAAGCCCGGTGAGGGGTTCATGAGGAATGACTGTAAACCTGCGATCGCACTAGTGCCGTCAAAGGCGCGCGCGACGATGCGACATCGCGATTTTCCTGATTCAGATTTCCTCGACACGAATGCGACCCGATTTAGCGACCACTCATCCCGCCCCACGCGCGTTCGCAGGTCTGCGTCCACACTTCGCCTACCCGCAGGCGATCGAAAACACTCTCGCGCGCCCCCTTGCGCGACGACGAGCGGTGACGACGCGAGCATACCGCGTGGCGTCGACGTTTATGACTCGGTTGCTTTCACCCTTCGCGTTTTCCCTTTCAAGTCAGAGTCCATCGATCGATTGAAACCGACTCGACTAATCCATCGATCGATCACGAAACCATTGAAAGAAGCGCGCGTGCATCGGAGGGGTGGGCTAGGGTTCAAAAACGAGAGTTCACCCGTTGATCGATCGATCGATCGGCTTAGGCTCGATCGATCAGTCAATTCTATCCCAGACTCCATCGAATTTGATCGATCGATCGATCAAACATGCCGATCGAGACACTTCGGCCTTATTCATTCATTCATTCATTCATTCATTCATTCATTCATTCATTCATTCATTCATTCATTCATGGAACACCACCCCGCTTCGATCCCGATCTATCGGTCAAACCTACCGATAGAATAGAGATCGATCGATGGGATTCATGCATCGATGTCGACGCATGGATCGATCCGTCGACGTGCGTCGATCCATCGCTGGTGCACGAGGATCGATCGATCGATCGATCGATGTCCCCACCCGATCGATCGATTCGCACCGCGTGACCGACGCATCGCCCGGACCCGTCCCGACACGAATCCCACGGTCGAGAGGTGGTTCGGCGACGAGGTGAAAGGCGAGGTGCTCCACGCCCGCTCGCCCACTCATCTCTGGACGCGCGCGTTCGATATGCTCGCGCGTCTCGCGCCCGCGCGCGCGCCCGGGGCGCACCCGCGGGCTCGAACCGAGGAATCTCTACGCACGGGTCGTCCTCGTCGTCGTCGTCGTCCTCGTCATCCGTCTCGCGTGCGCTCGACGTTTTCTTCCCCGGCGCCCTTTGGCGGCGACGACGGCACCGATGGCGCCGGCGTCGGCGACGAGTCCCTCCTCGACGGGTTCGACGTCGACGGCACGGAGGATGAAAATCTTCTCACGACCGCGCTGAATAAGGCGATATTCGAGGAGGACTACGCCCTGGCGCAACGCGCGTCGGAGAAGCTCAAGCGTTTACAAGGGATAACAGACCCGAGGGAGCAGCTGCTCGACTGGCGGTCGCTGGGTATGGCGAATTGGATCGCATCTCGAGCGGAGGATCTTGGATTTAGGTACCCAACGGCGATTCAGAGGCGAGCGTCGCTGGCGATGATGAACGTGAACGATATAGTGGTATCGAGTCAGACGGGAAGCGGGAAGACGCTGGCGTACTTGATGCCGAGTCTGGACGGGCTCAACTACGTCGGACGAGGTATGCTGCAGTTGCTCGTCATCGTGCCGACGAGAGAGTTGGTGGTCCAGAATTCAATGTTGATTTGGCGGATTCTCGGCGGGAACGTGAGCAAGCAGCGTCCGGGTGACGCAGGGAACATGTTTAGGTACATCGGTCCCAGAGGCGTGAAAGTAAAGGGTGTGTTTGATTTCGAGAAGCACGTCCTCAATCCCGATCCCGACATTAATCTGGCGGAAATCGTCGTGGGTACACCGGAAGAGCTAAAGGATTTAAAGCTTCAAGGTGATTTAGAGGTCGACCTGGCGCAGTTCATCATCGCGGATGAAGTTGACGTGTTGTTTCAGAAGCATCGGGAAGCCATGGAAGTTTTACTCAAGCCGTCCCCCTACGAGCCGGTGATGGAGGATAGGTGCATCTGTCTCAGCGGCGTGGGTATCTCCAAAGATATCGTCGAACACTGTAGGAGTAAAAACTTGATGAAGGAGCCCATTTGGATCACGACGGGAGGAGGATTGAGAGTGCCTCCCGGAATTTCGCACAGATACATCGTCGTCAAGGATCGGTCTCGAAAGCTCATCGCTCTCACAAGACAGCTTCGCAAGGATCTCGAAGAAGCGGGTGAAGACGCACCGCCTCCGCGCACGTTCATCTTCGTCCCCAACAGTGAAGCGGCAAGAGTCACCGCGGGCCCAGTCCGGAAAGCTCTCTGGGGCGACCATAAACTGCTCATGCTTCTTCCGGAAGGCACAGAAGCTTTGAGAACGGTTGAAGATTTCAAAAACAACAAAGCCAGCATCCTCGTTTGCACGTCGGAGAGTGAACGAGGTTTAGACATGCCAAATATTCAGCATATTTATAGTTTAGACGCGCCTTCCACGAGCAGTTATCTCCACCGCGCCGGTCGGTGCGGTAGACTCGGAGCTCTCACGCCAGGAATGGTTACGTCCGTGGTCAGTGAAGATGAATTGAACGCACTGAAACAGGCGTATTTCGATCTAGAAATAACCGATACTGTCCAATTAGAGGAACTTCCGGTGCGTGAGTACGAAACAGAAGAGGAGACGCAGGCATCCCTCTTGAATGACTTGTTCTTCTTGGTCGAAACGAATGGCGACATCGTCAACGCGCTGGAGCAAATATACGATAAGAGCAGTGATGATGACGAGAGCGAAGACGAGAGCGAAGACGAAGAGGAAGAAAGTTAAACGTAGTTAGGAGTGAATTAGGTCACTGCAAGCAAGATGAACTAAAATATCGCATCGACTCATCCACATCCTCCGGGTCCCTTGGGAATCTCGTTTTCGTAGTCCCCGCGCGCCCATTTCTTGAAGTCCTCCATCATCTCTCTAGGCTTGTTTGGAATGCTCTCGATAGCGCTAAAAATATCTAAAAGATCCTGATTGGGGTCTTCCATACCCTGCTTTGTCGGAATGCCGCGAATGGGAGCTAGGCGCTTGCGAACTGCGTTCATGGTGGATCCGATGAGCTTCTTCTCTGAAAAACGGAGCTTTGCCGCTTCAATCTCTCGAACCCGCATTTGATCGGAGAGTTTCAGGAGGTTGACTTCGTCCTCTTCGTTCGTATCGTACTCGGCCATCAACTCTCTGCAGTCACCCATCAGAAGCTGAAGAATTTCGTACTCGTTCATCACTGAGACGATTTTGTCTTCCTCAAATGAGACGGCCATCATTTCTCCCGGATCCTGGACGCGAGAGAAACGAAGATACGAGTATAACTGCGTCGGCATGCGATCATCGTACACCGGGAAATACTGGTTCTCAGCCGTAAAACCCATGCCCTCCAACACTTGCTTCTTTGCCGTGTACAATCGATCCGACGGCTGTATGTCAGCCTTCATGTACAAGTAATCTCCGGGATGATTTTCATCAACTTTACCTGTATTCAAGAAAAGCTCACCGTTATTCCTCTGGAGAACATCCATTTGAACGACTTCCGAGTTCACCGGTGCCTTGGTCGTGGTGTTCAAGACAACGCAGGCGGTGTCAATGTCGTAGTCGGCGGGCCCGCATCGAGCAACTCCGTCATTCGCCGACGGCGGTCTCACTCCGGGAACGGGGGATCCAACGACATTGACGATGTCCAAAAGTGGAACCATGGCATAGCACGACGCAGTGGGCAACCACGTCGCCTTGGCGCACACCGTCGCCAACGCATCCACGAAACGTTCCTCCGTGAAGAACTCGTACGCGTCCGCGGGATAAGACTGCGGGTCGTTCCTGATCATCTCCACGATCGAAGCGTATTCCTCTCTCGCGCTCTTAGCGCGTTCGATCGCATCGCTAGCAATCGGAGACCCCTTCAAAAGCGCGAAATCTTCACCCTCCGTCCAAAATAACGGCGCATCGGGATTCGCACGCAGGGTCCGCACGTACGCCGCCCACTCGCTCGCCGCGCCCTTGATTCGTTCGGCGCACAACCACAGCGCCAGGCCGACGAGCTCGGGCCTTCCCTTCGCCAATCCACTCACGATCGGATGGTCACCCACGTCCACAGACGTCACCGTCACGTCCTGGGGGATCGCCAACACGCGCTCCCCCGCGCCTCGCTCCGCCGCGAGCGTCGCCCGCGCCTCCCCGTTTTTCCCCTCCTTGAACGTCAGCGCGCTCGTGTCCACCTTCTTATCGTACGACAACCACGCCGCGAGCTCTCTCGCATCCTCCGCGCTCACGCCCGCGATCGCGCTCGCCGTCGCTCGCGCTCTCGTCGTCGCACTCCGGAGGCCCCGGGCGCTCGGTCGCGCGCGCGTCGCCGTCGCCGTCGCCGTCGTCGCCGTCGCCGTCGCCGCCGTCATCACGGCGCTCGGTCGCGGCATATCGCACGCGTTCGCGAGCGTTGTTCGCGAGTGTCGTTCGCGCGTCAACGGGTGACGCCTCGCGCGGTTGAAAACGTCGGAATGGGTGGATGCGCGCTCCGGGCTCTATCCGCGAGAGGACGACGCGTCGACGGGTAAAGGGATGGACGGCGCAGAGAGAGTAACAAACGAAGAATGGTTTGTTATTAAAACAGCAATAAATCTGCAATCTTATAAGATCAAAGCTCCAAAAGCGCGCGGAATTCCGGACGTTGTCAGAGATGTCTTAAGGTGAGACGTCATCGCGAGGAGCGAGCGAAGCGTCGCATACCAAGAAACCAAGAAGAGCTACAACTACTGACTATCGGTGAACCGCTTAGTAGAAGCCGAAGCCCTTGGCCGCGTTGGTGAGGACGTTGGAGTGAACCGGGTCCGCAACGTGGGATTGCCAGTTGGCGATCGGGCCTTCTTGGGTGGCGAGCGCTTGGAAGATGCAGCCCAAC